>Ga0209542_10000787_pt1 | contig 76389 bp, 84 predicted proteins | sample RifCSPhighO2_01_FD_184028 | JGI IMG/M metagenome (GOLD analysis project Ga0209542, IMG submission 184028) | Soil microbial communities from Rifle, Colorado - Rifle CSP2_plank highO2_0.1 (SPAdes) (version 2) | ecosystem: Environmental > Terrestrial > Deep subsurface > Rock core/Sediment ...
CAACAGCAATGCTGTTGTCAATTATTCAGACTTTAAGGCTAAGGAAAGAAAATGTTCTTCAGGGATTGCAGACAATCCTGAAAAATCCTTCAGGATACTGAATCCTTACGGAATTATTTTCCATATGACAAAAAGACAAAAAGCATTGGCAAGGCCCTCTTCCTTATTTTTCCGCAAATTTTAAATACAAGTTCAATTTCAATATTTTAAAATTGGTTCTTATTTAACAAAATACGGAGGTGTAGCGTAAAAATGGGAAGCAAAATGGGCGAGTGGGCTTTTATTATCGGCGTATTAATAGCTATTGCTATAGGGATATTTGCTGGTAATTTAGGAGTAAACTTACAAGGCTGGCTAGTGTTACTATTGGTAGTGCTAGGATTGATAGTAGGCCTTTTGAATGTAAGCGAAAAAGAGACAACGCCATTCCTTGTGGCTGCAGCAGCATTGCTCATCACAGGAACAGCTGGTTCAAGCCTTGCCATAATCCCTGTAATCGGGGGCTATTTGCAGGACATTGTGATGAACATAGCAGTTTTTGTAACGCCGGCTGCAATAGTGGTTGCGTTGAAAGCCATACAGTCATTGGCTAAGGATTAAATACTTCTTCTTTTTTCTTTTTATTTTTTGGTTAAACATGGAATCCGCACTATATATGGACGACTCTTATCTTAAAGAGTTTGAAGCTGTTGTTGAAAGTATCAAAGATGAAAAGTTTGTTGTTCTTGACAAGACTGCTTTCTATCCTCAAGGCGGGGGGCAGCCATATGATACAGGTGTTCTGATTAAAGACAGCGAAGAATACCCTGTTGTTTCCGTTAGGAAAGCTGATGGCCTGATAAGCCACGAGGTTTCAAAGCCCGGATTAACAGAAGGAGACAAGATTACAGGAAAAATCAACTGGGAAAGGAGGTACAGGTTCATGAAGATGCACACAGCAGCGCATTTGCTGAGCGCAGTCATGCACTCCCAAGACAAGGTTTTAATCACCGGCAACCAGATCGATTTGGACAAAACAAGGGTTGACTACAACATGGCAGAATTTGACCAGAAGAAAATAAAACAGTATATAGAAAAAGTCAACCAGGTTATCAAGCAGGATTTGCCTGTCAAGGTCTCTTACATGGACAGGGAAGAAGCTATGAAGATTCCTGGTGTAGTTAAGCTTGCAGGAGCCTTGCCTCCAGATGCCCATACATTAAGAATTGTTGAAATTCCCGGAGTAGACTTGCAGGCTGATGGCGGTACTCACGTTAAGAGCCTTGCCGAGATAGGCACTGTAGAGTTTGTAAAGGCAGAGAACAAGGGAAAAGATAATAGAAGAGTTTATTATACTGTTAAATAGAAAAATTTAAATATAACTTACGTTATTATAACTTATAGTGATATAAATGGAAACAACCACTATTGCTGTTAAGAGTGAAACATTAAAAATGTTACGCAAGGCAAAAGAGGATTTAAATGTGGATTCTTTTGATATGGTTATAAAAAATTTACTCTTGGAAGTTAAAAAACCAAAAAGGTCCATGTTTGGCGTGCTTAAGGGAATTCATAAAGAATTTAAGAGGGAAGAGCTTGACCGTTTTGGTTGATTCCTGGGCTTGGATAGAGTATTTTAAAGGCTCGCCTGTGGCAATACAAGCAAAAGAAATAATTGAAAGCAGCCAAAAAATTTTATTGTCCACCATTAATGTGAGCGAAATTTACCATTTTCTGCTTAAAAATAAGCCTGATGAAGCAGAAAAATTAATAAAATTTGTCTTGGACTCTTCCTTTGTGATTCCACTTGATTATTCGCTGGCTCTCAAGGCAGCAAAAATAAAATATGACAATAAGACTGGTCTTGCCGATGCCATAGTAATTGCAACAGCTGAAGAAAATAATGCAACCATACTTACAGGAGATGACGATTTTAAAAACATTAAAAACGTGATTTATATCGGCAAATGATTGTTAAGATAATTCTAACTTTTAAGTAGTGACAAAATAGAAAGGTTTATAAAGAATAATATATACGATTAAGAAGGTGGTTTTATGGTGTACATTGTAATATCAAATCCTGATGGAGAAACGACTAAAGAGGCAATAGAACATATTAGGAAGATGTATGGCAATAAGGTATTAGCAAATAGTTTTCTAAGAGATTTTTTTATGAATACGGGGGAGTCAAATTTGGCACAAATGGTGGATATAATGTTTGAAATTATGACTGAAGAACAGAGAAAATCTTGGTTAGGTTCATCAGATGCCTATAGAATAATCAAGGGTGAGGTAGATTTGACCGTTCCAACATATAGGGGAACAAAGACACAGGGATAATAATAAAATTATTTCAAATTCTAAAGTAACAAACAAAGGACAAAAATGCTAAACCAATCACTCCAAATCATAAAGCAAATGCAGTATCCAAGTGGCTTGTTTGCAGCCAGCAGAATGGATGCAAAGACCGGCTATAACCTTGCTTGGATAAGGGATAATGTTTATACTGCCATTGGTTTAGAGGCAGCCCAGAAATACAGCACTGTAAAAAAAACTTTGCGAGCTTTGCTTAATATTCTTTTAAAGCATGAATACAAAATAAACTGGGCGATAAATGAAAAGCCAAAGCACCACTACCAATATATTCATGCAAGATACGACCCAATTACAATGGAAGAAATATGGGAGCAGTGGGGCAACAAGCAGAACGATGCAATCGGCGCGTTATTGTTCAAGACAGGCGATTTGGAGGAAAAAGGAATAAAAATTGTTAGAAATAAAAATGATTTAAGAATTCTGCAGAAGCTTGTCCGTTACTTGCAAAGCATAGAGTACTGGCATGACAAGGACAATGGCATGTGGGAGGAAAATGAGGAAGTGCATGCCTCTTCAATAGGAGCCTGTGTTGCCGGATTAAAGAAGATAAGCAGGATTGCTGATGTTCCCAAGAGCTTAATCAAAAAAGGGGAAAAGGCTTTAAACAAACTGCTGCCTAGGGAATCAGAAAGCAAAGAGATAGACATGACTTTATTGTCATTGATTTACCCCTACAATATTGTAACCAAAAAGCAAAGAGATTTAATTTTAAAAAACGTTGAAGCAAAACTAGTTAAGGAAAAAGGGGTTATAAGGTATACAGGAGACAAATATTACTACAGGAACGGCGAAGCGCAATGGACCAAGGGATTGCCATGGCTTGCTATAATATATAAGCAAATGAACAAGCCGGATAAGTATGCTTATTATATGAGAAAAACAATGGAAGCAATGAATGAGAAAGGCGAGCTCCCTGAATTATATTACGCTGACGGGAAAGAGCATAATGAAAACTGCCCACTAGCCTGGTCGCAAGCCTTGTTTGTGGCTGGATTGAAGGGTTGAAAATGAGCATTGATGATATTTTAGAAAGAGCGACTGACGAACAAAGGGATATTGCTATAAGGGAATCTCCTTTTAAAAAGCTGGCAGAGGAAGGCTGGGAGATTTACCTTGGCAGTCCATTATTCGGCAAAAATAGGAACCAATTCTGGTACAATCCATCTGATGGCGGGCTTGTTGTTGATTATGTAAATAATATGGTGCATATAGTTGGCAACCAATTATCTTCATTAAAAATGGCAGAAAACCAGCCAGAGTCAATTGAAGATAAACAAAATAGAGACAGGATAATAATGAACTCGCTCGGGCAGTTGAACCACTACCTTGCGGAAAACCTGAGGATGTATCAAAGTAAAAATGAGGGTTCTGAGTCAGCGCTCGGGATTCCAAACAGAGTTATATTTGATGACATTAACGAGCTCAGAAGAAGGGCGCATGGCTTAACCAGTATGGCTATTGGCACACCTAAGTTTGTAGATGCTGTTAAAGAATTCATAGATTTTTACAGAGCAGAGATAATGCAGAGATATGCTCCACATCTTAGAAGCCCAAATAAAATCAACTAATCACATCATCCACCATCCCGATAAACATCGAATTGCTCCAACCTTTTTTGGCAAAAAAAGCAGTGACCTGTGAGCGAGTTCGCAGTGAGTTGCGAGAGCTCGACCTGCTCGCGAGAACGCGAGTTCGCGTTCAACTCTCTCGCTCGCTCATCTCCCAGCTCACTCGCATGTCACGCCAAAAATTCACTGCTCATCGCAGTTGGAATTGTTCACAAAAATCAAAGATTTTTGGAGCCCCGAAAATGCTGGCATTTTCGATGGCTTCGCAATTCATTGAAATGCTTCTTCTATTAATTCCATAAACATAGCATTGCTCCATGCCTGGCTGAAACAGCCCTTGCTTGATAGTTCTTTCGCAGAACTTAATTCCGAATGGCAGCCGATGCAGCCTTTCCAAAGGATTTCTTCAGCACTTGCATCAATTATTTTTTGAACTTGATTTTTAAATTTTATTTTGTTGGTTTTATGTAGCGTTAATGCAGCCAGGTTATTTATCCAAAACCATGAATCTCCCCTGTGATAGCTTTTTATATTCTCTCCTGTGCTTGTTTCAGTGAATAAAGGACTGTTTTTGTCTATTGTGGATACTCCTCCCCAGTCCAGCCAAAGGCTTTTTAATGAACTTTCAAAGCAAATTTCCCATTCTCTAATCGTAAGCAATTCCGGATAAACATATGCTGCGATGAAAACATTCGGCCTTATTGTAAAATCATTCAACCCATCAGCAAGAGTTTTTCCATTCCAGAATTTGCCTTTAATCCTCATTTTCAGAATGTTTTCAAAAACCTTGTATTTTTGGTTCTGGGTCAACTCAAACATCAGCTTGTACATATTCAGCCTTAAAGCCTGTATTTCTACTCTAACTCCTTTCCTGTTATCCTTCTCAAATTCCGTGTCCATCCAGGTTTCCAGCCGGTCATTGGCCTCAAAGCCGGCTTTTGTATGGTATTTTAACAGCCCGTTTATTGACTTTTCAAGAGCGCTTTCTATTTCATACAGTATTTTGTGATATTTGTTTTCTTTCTTTCGCACAATTAAGCGGCACTTTTTGAGATAATTCTTCACTCTTGGATTTTTACTATATTCGATTATTTTCATTGATTTTTTTATTGAATTAATAATTTCTTTTTTCCTGTTTATGTTTTCAATTGCCTCTTTGCATCTCAAAAACAGCCACCCATGTGCATCGGAATTGCCTAGATTTTTTGAATTGTGCTGTTCAGTCAAATTTAATAATCTACCATCATTTTCTATTTTATTTAAATATTCAAACAAAAGTTTTTTAGAAAATTCACTATTTATTCTGGACAATGCCTTTAACGAAATCAATGAGTCCCTTGACCAAAACTGAAAAAACCATGGCAGTCCTGCAAAAATTCCAGTCGAATGCAAGTGAGCATCGTTTAGTCGAATGCAATAGCTAGACTTGTTCGCGAGCACGCGAACTCGCGTGCAACTCTCTCGCTCGCTCGTCTGCCCGAACTCGCTCACAATTGACTTCTTTTTATTGCCAATGGTTAGATTATTCAAGGAATTAAAGGCGTTGATGTATGCAATTTTTATCTCTTTGCTTATTCTGTCATTTTTATATATTTTTTTTATTGAATCATTCTTCAGCAGATTTAAAAAATCCTCCTTTTCATTATTTTTTATTTCGTGAATGTTATTGAAAACATGCTCGCATTCCCCTGTCGCATCGTTCTTGTTTTTTGACATGGAAAACACAAACTTGCTGCCGGTAATTCTCAAAGCGTCGTAAATATATCTTTTGGATGGGGGCGAATTTCTTCCTTCATCATATGAGTAATTCCTTTCAATCCATCTGCCAATTTTAGCGTGTGCATTCTTATCGCTCTTAATTGCCAGGTACAAAGCAAATTCTTCCTTGCCATCTGTTGAATCTTCCCTCCTATCCGTTTTTTTTGTGAATTTCACAATTACGCAATTTTTTTCCTCAGAAATATCATAATATCTGCCCCACTCCCTGTTGTCAGCTGACAGCTTGCAGTCTAAGAACAGGCTGATTTCACTATCATTGCTTAGTTCATATATCAGGGAATTAAAGCCCTTTGGCATTGTGAATGACTCAACAACATCATTCCTTATTCTTTCAATAAAATAAAATCCATTCTTCAGCCTTGAAACATGGCTATTGCCAGCAATCTCAATGTTATCAATGAATTTATACATATTCATTGTTTTTTGATCAAAACAAAACAGGCCATGATATCTGGAAGAAGGCGCATTATAAAAGCCGCAATAGCTGCCCTTCTTGTTTGTCAGCAAAAAGCCCGCGTTCTCATTAGTATTCCTGTTTAGGCTTAATCTTCCTAAGATGTGAATTGCTTCCATATGCCCCCTAATTATTTGTAAACTTTGCCAACAGCCATGTTATGGGCTTCAATGTAATTATTCACGAAGATTTTCCAGTCAGCCATCGATGCGATTTTTCTTGCCTGGAGCTTGTTTGCAATTCTGTCTTCCTTTGAAAGGCCTGCAAAATTGAACATGACATCAACCAATTGGTTGACTACATCATCATCGGTTTTATTCAGCCTTTTTAATACAAATATCCCAGGCGCATCGCTTTGTATGCACTCTGTGCAGAAATACCTTCCGAATCCGGCCAAATCAGTTGTGACAGATGAAACACCTAAAGCCCCTGCTTCTAATGGGGTGTAGCCCCATGGCTCATAGTAGCTTGGGAAAATGCCAAGATGAGAGCCCTGCATTGCCTCATAATAATTAAGGTTAAGCAAGCCGTCTGCGCCGTTCAGATAGATGGGATAATAAACAATTTTTACAGGATCCTGCCCCTCGTTTTTCAGCCCCGCCGATAAAACGCTCTTTAATATTATGTCATTCTCGTCATACAGGTCATGCGTCAATAAAGGAGGCTTTCCTTTTTTAATGAATCTTGCAGCACGTGTTTTCATCTCTGTAAGGAAATCGCTGTCAAACAGGCTTTCTTTTGTTATCTTTTTATCCGACATGAATGAATAAACCAAATTCTTGTCAATATCATCATGGACTTCTTCCAATGCGTCCTTTATATCCTGGTAGAGCGTCTTGTTTTCAAGCAATTCTGGTCTTATGCTCCTGAAATTTGAAGGCACCCATATGAAAGCTATGACTGTTGTTTTGCTTTTTAACTGCCTTAATTTTTCATTTAATTTTCCCAATGCCTTAATGTACATGTCTATGCCCTTGTCATGAAACTCATAGCGGCCTGCAATAAAATAAATAAGGGTTTCTTTCAGGTCAAATGTGTAGTACGGGAAGAAATAGTACAGCATGAACTCCCTTATCCTGTCCCTTTGGAGCCTGTGCTTTATCGCAATTTCTTCAAATGTCGGGAATTTGCTTATATCCAAGCCATTTGGCAGAAGCAAGTCCGGCTTTTTCTTCAATAAATGCCCTGCCTCCATCCCCGTTATCTCGCTCACTGTTGTAAAGACATCGGCAAATGCAGCTGAATTTTTTTCAACAAGGTGTTTTGCCTCTATGCTGTACTTGTAAACTTCATTGTCGGGGTTTATTTTGCCCCATACATTATAAATATCAACATTAGAGCTTGCCAATGTCCTTCCCAAAATAGTTGCATGCGTTGTGAACACTGTTGCAATCTTGATACTCTTTTTTTTCAGGTAAAGCAAGCCTGATCCTGAAAGCCACTCGTGAAAATGCGCAACAATTTTTTTGTCATTAAGGCAGTTTGATAATTTTTCAATAAGCATTCCTGTTGTGTATGCCCATACAACAGGCTCATCATAGTCCTGCGACGCCCTTAATGAATCCACTTTATACCAGTCCCAGAGATCGCGCTTTATGTCATTAATCCTGTGCTTGTAGTTTACAAAGTCTATAAGAATCACAAATGGATTTCCTTCGCTGATCCACCTGCCAAAATGGCATATAATTCCAAGCTTTTTTAATTCTTCAAACGAGGCTTTGCAGAATTCGCTTGGGATTTCTTCCTGAAACTGGTCGATTGCCATTGAAGCGAAGTACGGGCCTACCATAAAATAATTATCTCCATAGTGCTCAACCATTCTGGCAGCCTTTGACTTGACAACTGTGTAAATCCCCCCTACCTTATTGCACACCTCCCATGAAACTTCAAATAGGATATCCGCTTTTTTTTCCATTTTTTATACCATTTTTTATAGTTCCATCTATGCTAATCCATTATTTTGCCTCTTAATTTATAAATCTTTAACACCACTCAAAAGGAAAAATACGTACTGAAACAATAACCTTTTATATTAGGAAGTTCTAACTATAATAGTCATAACCTATCATTATAATAAAAGGGTGGTTTTAATCAATAGGAAAATTTTTTTTATAAAAAGAAGATTCATTGACATAAGGAATTCTATCTTAATATCTCTTGCATCAGGCCAAAAGACAATAAACCAGATATCTAATGAAACCCAGATTAACTGGAAAACTGTTGAAAGGCACCTTATTCACCTTATAGGCAAGGGCTGGGTCAGGGAAGTGTTTACTTCTGCTTATGTGCGCATCTTTGAGCTGAACGCATTTGGCAAGGACCATCTGCGCAAGAGTGTAATAAAAGGCGTACATATCTCTCATAAAAAAATAGTCAGGATTAACGGTGAGCAATAACCCATGAAAGTTTTAATGTTTGGCTGGGAATTCCCGCCGCTGAGCAGCGGCGGGCTTGGAACTGCCTGCTACGGGCTTACAAAGGGCATGAGCAACAAAGGCATAGAAATAACCTTTGTGCTGCCTTACTCAGCAGATATAAGCGGCGCGGATTTTCTTAAGCTCAGGTCCACGAGCAACATAAAGATAAGAAAAATATCGTCATTTTTGCAGCCTTACATGAGCTCTCAGGAGTATAAAAAATTAGTCACCAAAAAGCCAAGCCCGAAAATTTACGGCTCAACATTGTTTGACGAGGTGCATAGGTACATCCTTGCAGCTGAGAAAATTGCCGAGGAGGAGGATTTTGATGTCATACATTGCCATGACTGGATGACTTTTGGCGCGGGAATAAGAGTCAAGAAGAAGAAAAACAAGCCGCTGGTGCTGCATGTCCATGCAACAGAGCATGACAGAACAGGGGGCAACCAGCTCAACCAGTATGTTTATGATGTGGAAAGGCACGGACTGCATAATGCGGATGCAGTCATAGCCGTGAGCAACTTCACCAAAAATAAAATTGTTACCCATTATGGTGTGCCGCCGGAAAAAATAAGGGTTGTGCACAACGCTGTTGACTTTTCACAAGAGTACCGTAACGAGAATTTTGAAATCAAGAAAACAGACAGGGTCGTGCTCTTCCTGGGAAGGATAACCCTGCAAAAAGGCCCGGACTATTTTGTTTATGCAGCCAAAAAAGTCCTTGAGCATGAAAAAAACGTCAAATTTATCATAGCGGGCTCCGGAGACATGGAGCCATTCATTATAGAAAAAGCAGCGGAGCTGGGAATTTCAGACAAAGTGCTTTTTGCAGGCTTCCTGGGGCAAAATGACGTGGAAAGAGCTTACAGGATGGCTGATGTTTATGTGATGCCAAGCGTTTCAGAGCCGTTTGGAATAACCGCATTGGAAGCCATGAAGAACAAAACTCCTGTGATTGTGTCAAAGCAAAGCGGCGTGTCAGAGGTTATAAACCACTGCCTCAAGGTTGACTTTTGGGATGTTAATGAGCTAAGCAGCAAGATAATCTCGCTATTGAGGTACAGGCAGCTGCATGAAGCCTTGAAGGACAACGCATATTTCGAGGTCAAAAAATTCAGCTGGGATGTTCCAGCGCAGAAATGCATTGAAGTTTATAATGAGGTAATCAGCAAAGGTTAAATATAAGATAAAGTTAAACAAGATTACATATAAAAAATCAAATAAAAATTTAAAAAACGAGAGCGACTTTTGACAGCAAGGTGTTGAAAGTATCAAAAACCTTTGGTTTTTGGGGCTTCCGAAAATGCTTTGCATTTTCGATAGTAAACCGCTTTTGATGTCGAGCGAATCTTAGATTCGCGGACCTTGAAAATTCAAAGAATTTTCAAAGTTTATTGCAGGAATAGGCGAGGCAAAAAGTGACCTGTGAGCGAGTTCGCAGTGAGTTGCGAGAGCTCGACCTGCTCGCGAGAACGCGAGTTCGCGTTCAACTCTCTCGCTCGCTCATCTCCCAGCTCACTCGCATGCCACTGGCAAAAAAGATTTTGCCGAAGGCGGATTGAAAATTTAAGTTAAAAAAGAATTCAGTGCAACAATTAAAATGGTAAGCGTGTGCTTTTATTTCCAGGTCCACCAGCCGATAAGGCTCGGAAAATATTCTGTTTTTGAGATAGGCCACCACAACAATTATTTTGACGACCATAAAAATGAGGCCATTATCAGGAAAGTAGCCCGCAAATGCTATATTCCAGCAAATAATGCAGTTCTCGAGCTTATAAATAAAAGCGATGGAAGGTTCAAGGTTGCGTACAGCATGACCGGAATTGCGCTGGAGCAGCTGGAAAAATACACCCCGGAGGTTATTGACAGCTTCAGGAAACTTGTCGATACAGGATGCGTTGAGATTCTTGACGAGACATACCACCATACGCTCTCATTTTTATATTCAAAAGAAGAGTTCAAAGAACAGGTTGAGCTGCACAACAGGAAAATAAGGCAGATGTTCAATTACAAGCCAACAGTGTTCAGGAACACAGAGCTGGTTTACAATAACGAGCTTGCATCCTTTGTTGAAAAAATGGGCTATAAGGGAATTCTTGCAGAGGGGGCAGACCATATATTGCAGTGGAGAAGCCCAAATTTTGTATACAGACCAAAAGGCTTGAGCAAGATAAAGCTGCTGCTGAAGAACTACCGCTTATCAGACGATATTGCATTCAGATTTTCAGAAAAGAGATGGGAGGAATTCCCACTTACTGCTCCAAAGTTTGCACGCTGGATAAGCAAGGTCAACGGAAACGGCAATGTTGTAAATTTGTTCATGGATTATGAGACTTTTGGCGAGCACCAGTGGGAAGACAAAGGCATTTTTGAGTTCCTGAGGCACCTGCCATGGGAAATTTTCAAGCATCGTGACAATGATTTTGTGACACCGAGCGAAGCGATAAAAAGGCATGATGCGGTAGCGGAGCTTGATTTCCACCACTATGTGAGCTGGGCTGACATTGAAAGGGACTTAAGCGCATGGCTGGGCAATAAAATGCAGCAGGAAGCAATAAGGGAAATATACCTTCTTGAGACAGCTGTCAAGCTGTCAAGAAACCCGGCTTTGATTGATGAATGGAGAAAACTCCAGACAAGCGACCATTTCTACTACATGTGCACTAAATGGTTTAATGACGGCGATGTGCATAAATATTTCAACCCTTATGACAGCCCTTACGAAGCTTTTATAGCCTACATGAACATTCTGAATGATTTCAGGATCAAGGCGAATAAACTGAGCGAAGTAAATGTTATAGACTAAAGATTTCCGAAAACCAGCAAAAATTATTTGAATTTTCTGGGCTTTCAGTTAAAAACCGCAAACTATAAAAATAACAGGATAAATAATACTTTAAAAGGTGAGATAGTTTGGCAAAAAAAAGAGGCAAATCCAAAAAGACTCTTGAGAGCGCTGTTAAATTCGATTCCAAGAAGCCGCTGCAAAGAATTGAGGTCATTATAAGAAAAAAGGTTCTTGGGGAAGCTCCAGAAGAGCACCATTTTGTTGTTGCAGACGGGAAAAAATTAAAGAATATAATTGAGCTTGCTGATGCTCTTGAAACCATGAGCGAGGAAATCTTCAGGCACCATGCCAACGAGTTCAAGAACGATTTCAGCGCATGGGTCAAGGATGTCTTTTATGACCACAGCCTTGCAGAGGACATTTCAAGGGCAAAAAACAGGCTGGAAACGCAAATTGCGATACTAAGGAGACTAGTAAAGGAGTTGATGTAAAAATGGTGACAAAAGAAGAGGCAAGGAAATACTTATGCGACACTGCATCTGAGCAGTGCTTCTGGGTCAACAACGGGCCCATACTGAAAAATTTAGAGGAATTGGCAAATATATTGCCGGATATGGACAATGAAACATTCAACCATCACGTGAATAACGGGAAGAACGACTTCAGCGGCTGGGTTAATGACGTGATAGGCGACAAAAAACTTGCAAATGACCTGCTAAGTTCCAAGAACAAGGAATCTGCATTGAAAAAGGTAAAGAACAGGCTTAATTCTTTGAAGAAAAAGGCTGGCTAGAATCGCCAGCAAATTTACCGGCTTTGTAGAAAATAAGCCGCATCAAAAAAGAATTTATATTGTAAATTGCAATCCTTGACAATATTTCTGCTTCTTGTAATCGGAAACCTCGGCTCATTACGGATGAGCCGAAACGTTTTTTGATGCTTGAAAAAACTGATTCTACTGAGTTTCTTTTTTTATAAGTTTTATCGTCGTAAAACTTTCTCATTTTCTTTCTGTAAAATCCTCTGCGCCATCCTTTTTTTGATGGCGTGATCAATTTTCCTTTAAGCCTGTATGCTTGTTCAAACAATTTTTCGCTGTTGTATCCTCTGTCAGCAACATATATTCTTTTGTCAGTCATCAGTTTTTTGCCGTCAATAACATCGTGCCTTGGTCTTGCTCTAACATATGCTCTAAGCACACGTTTTGTTTTGAGCCCCACCACAATTGAAAGTTTAACGCATTTTTTCGCTTTATATTCACTATTAATTCTCCAATGATAATACAAACTGCGATTTGAACGCTCAAAACCTGTCGCGTCAATCGCGACAAGCTCTTCATTAGAATCAAAAGAACTTATTTTATCCCACAGCCATTTAGGAAAGCGCTTAATAGCCTTTCCTAACGTCGTGAAATGCGATTTAATAATATGCAAATCATAACAAAGTTCTGAATTAAATCGATAACTGCTTTTTGTGGCTTGCTTTACAAGCCATGCAATAAGATGCTGCTTAACAGTATATTTCTTTGGTCCTTTCTTGTTAAAATGCTTAGGCAGCCTTAAACTGCCTACAAATTGGTTAAGTTTTTGTATTATTCCTCTTTTGTTCCTCATGGTGGGGTACGCTCCCACCCCCGAAACAGCCTAATGGCTGTTCGGGTTAATATTATTTTCTACAAAGCCGATTTTTGGGCTTTGGCTCTAAACCTTAATATCAACTATAAACCCTCATTTTGACTACAAACCAATTTACATAGCGACTTTATATTCTATCCAAAAGAATTAAATGAGTTTAAAGAATGAGTTAGTATAAGGTTAAATAGTTTAGACAAATAAAGTGGATATTAACTCTATTTTTTGAGTGGATATTTCTTTTTAAATCTTTCAATTGTTCCAGTGCTTATTGACGCATTACATTGTTTGCAAATTGGACGCAAATTTGATATAGCATTGCTTCCACCCTTTGCAACAGCCTTATTATGTCCTACTTCAAAATTATAGATTGTAATAGGCTCTTTGAACACGTAACATCTTCCTTCCATCTTATTTCCAAAATATTTTTTCCATACTAAATCACGCACATTTTTTGGTATCTTCTTTCTATTCCTTTCTCCTGATAATTTAGAAAACATAGCCTCATTCTCCCTTCCAATCTTACCCATAAGATTTGATATAGTTCCCATCAACATCATCTTTTTAACTTGTTATTTTTGCCATTATTTGACCTACATTTGTATGCTGAATGCCAGGCGAACCATCTAAATTGGTTGTTGTATAGGTAACATTTAATTGTCCATCATATTTTGAGCCAGCATTAACGCATACAAATGTAAAATCCCCACTATTGCCATTTGCCACGCTGAAAGACAAACCCGTCAGGGCAGTGCATTGCTGTGCTTTTGCACCAGTTACCATTATGTCGTAACCAAGCGAATTCTTGAAGACAATACGCAAACTTGTCGCAGTTGCCTTGTAGTCAAAGCAAGCAAGCCCTGCCTGTAATGTGCATTTCTCTTGAAATACTTCACTTTTCGGTGCTTCTTTTTCCTTAACTTCTGGTTTAGTAGGCTCTGCTGGGGTTTCTATAACTGGCGGTGTTATGCCTGATGGAGTTTCTTTTTCTTCAACTAAACCATCATCTTTATCGCAAATTGCATTGTCATTCTTATCTAAACAACATTCACTTGAATATCTGATATAAGGTTTGTTGCATACAATCAATTCTTTTGATATTCTTTCTAAATCCTTGTCGCTTAATTTAGAAACATCTATTTTTTCACAGGCTGTTATAACTATAATAAGTAGCACCATTAAGACTAACAGAACCTCTTTTCTCATTTTGATTAGTCTATGAAGTAACCTCTATTTAAAGATTTTGGTAAGCATATGGTAAATAGATGGGAATAAACTATATTACTATTCTTCTGGGGATTTTTAATTGAATATGGTAAGTAAATGGTATTTAATTAGTAAAATAAAATCAAGTAGTTACAGAAAGAATGTCCTAATTCTTTTACATAAAAAAGAAATGACTCCAAGAGAGTTGGAAAAAGAAGCAAAAATTAAAATTTCACATATAAGTAGAGCATTAAAAGAATTATCTGAATTGGGATTGGTTAAATGTCTCACACCCGATACAAGAAGAAGTAAAATCTACTCTATAACTAAATTAGGCAAAGATATTTTAAAGAAATTATAAATGATTGCAGTTCCCAACCCATTTACAGAAGCCACAATCTTCATCAGGATTTGGTATTTTTCCTTCTAATACTTTTAATGCTTCTTTGAAGATTGTTTCAGCATTTTTTATTGAAACATCCATTTTTATTAAATCTGTATTAAAGACAACATCTCCATTTTCATTAACATTTTCTGGATGATAGAAAAGTAAATATGAATAATTTTCTGTTTCATAACTATTTTTTCTTAAAAGAAAATTGTAAATGTCCAATGAATTTTGATAGTGATTAGCAGTATCTTCCTTTAATTGAAAACCTCTTGTTTTGTAATCCAACACAATCAATTTTTGTAATTTTTGCAATATATTGTCAATTGCACCTCTAAACACATTGCCTTGTTCATCAGTCCATTGAAGACCTTTGAGATTATTTCTCCATATTTTCAGAAGTTCAACATTATCAAATAACTTTACATTGCCATTCAATTCTTCAAGTTCTGGTGGCAATAAGCCTCTATCCCTAAATGAATCAAAATGTGTTTTTAATATTTTATCCATTCCAGAAGGTAATGAAGGGAATATTGTTGCTGGTCGCTTAATATCTTTATTGAAATGAAGCCAGAAACATCTTGGACATTCTTTTAGTAAAGATAAACTTGATGGTGAAAATTTGTATGACATTTTAATCATTCAACTTTTTTCCTATAATAAATCCTTTTACCTATTTTTTCACTGCTTATCAGTCCATCTTCTTCTAATTTTTGAATTTTAACCTTTGAAGTAGCTGGATGCATATGTGTTAATCTTGCTATTTGAGTGTGTGTTAATCCAATCCTTGTATTCTCTAAATATTCAAGAATTGATTTTTCAAAAGGCGGGTATTTTTCAGGTGTAAGTTTAAATTTGTCTTTTTCCAATTCTAACTTTTTCTTTTCAAATTTTTTCTTTTTTTTAGGTGCTTTAAATTTTTCCATTTTTAACCTTCGTATTTTACATATAACTTATTCTCTTTCCGAGTTTTTCCGAGATGAAATTCAAAAGTAAATTTCTTTTTTTCTTCATCCTTTGCTTTTTCTCTTGGCATCCCCATTTCTTTCGCTATTAGCGCAGGTATCCTGATTGAATGTTGCCTTCCGTCAAATTGAACTTTAACTGTTTTTGTAAATTTATTTGGATGTCTTTCTTCTTTTTGCTCATTATTCGCTTCCACTTATCACACCTTTTTTGCTTACTTATAAGGTATTACGAGCTTATATATAAATTTATCTAAAAATCATATGCTAATAAGATAAAAACCAAAACATTTATATACAAAATGCAATTTCCAAAGTAATACGAAAATAATACAATAATGATTTATTGTAAGTAAGAAAATGGCACAAGACAAAATGCAGGGTGTGAAGCCCACAGAATTAAAAGATGATTTAACAGAACAGATAGACGACGACCTACTAAAAAAATCAAGAGAGTTGCTAAAAAGTGTGAACCCTGCTGTTAAAGACAAGCAACAAACACTTAATACATTTATTGACCCATACACTCCGAAGCCCTATGGAAGCAAAAAAACTTATCCACAGGATGATTGGTCATTATATGCTAAATCTCTTGGTAGAGAAAAAATAAATTCTCTTGTTATAATCAACGATGGAATTGATTTTTTGAACATTGGCTACAAGTATAAAGGAAATGGCAGACCACCTGTTGATTTAAATGAAATTGCAAAATCTCTCGTTTTTGGTTCTTACAATAACTTTTCTTCTTGGAAAGTTGAAAGTGAATTGACATTGATAGCGCAGGCGATGGGAATAATAGATAAGATACCTGCAAGAAGCACGTTTAACAAATATCGGAAAGACCCTGCATTAACTCCAATTCTTGAAAGATTATATAAGTTAATGGCAGAACCTCTTGCACCACTTGAAGACACCTTCATTGCGGACTCTTCTGGTATAAGCAACAGTTATGGAAACAAAAAATGGCGTGAAATCAGGCATAAAAAGGAAGAACAAAAAGAGAGAAGAAAATTTAGTAAAATTCACATAATGATTGGTGCAAAGACAAAGATAATTTCTGCTGTCTTAATTACAGAAGGTTATCAGCACGAAAACCGCACTTTAATCCCATTATTAAATGAGACTGCAAAAATATTTGACCCCGAGAGGGTATTGGCAGACGCAGGTTTTCTATCAAAAGGCAATGCGAAGGCAATTGCTGACATAGGCGCAGTTCCATACATCAGAACTAAAAAGAATGTTCATACTCCTATGAAAGGAGTTACCTCTGCCTATGGTAATATGTTAAGGGAACAAAAAATCAATTCTACTATGTTTGATAGGATATATAATAAGCGTGCAATTGTTGAAGCGGTGTTCAGTTCTTTTAAGAGAACAAGGACTTCTTTTTGCAGGTCAAAATATCTTGTTAGCCAGAGAAATGAACTTCTTGCTAAAGTTGTGTGCCACAATGCCTCAATTTTAAGCCGAATGTTGTTGCGCCACAATTTGAAGTGCAAATTTCTATAGAGTTTATAGCCAAAGCCCGATTTTTGGAAACTTTTTTAATGTCTTTAAGTTTAGCAGAAAACATGCTAATAGGAATTGTCGGAAAACCAAGCTGCGGAAAGAGCACTTTCTTCAATGCCCAGACTCTTGCGAATGTGGAAATTGCAAATTATCCTTTCACCACAATAAAGCCGAACCACGGCACCGGCTATGTAAGAGTTGATTGCGTTGACAGGGAATTTAATACAAAGTGCAATCCGAGGTTTGGATACTGCATTGAAAGCAACAGGTTTGTGCCTGTTGAGCTGCTTGATGTTGCTGGCTTGGTTCCTGGAGCTCATGAAGGCAAGGGCATGGGCAACCAATTCCTTGATGACTTGAATCAGGCAGATGTATTAATACATATAATCGATGTTGCAGGCTCTACAAACGAGAAAGGCGAGTCAGTTCCTGCATTAAGCTACAATCCTGCAAATGACATAAAGTTTCTTGAGCATGAATTGGACATGTGGTATTTAAGATTGATAGAGAAAGGCTGGGAGAGGTTTGCAAGGACTGTAAACCAGGAAAGGCCGGAGCTGAAAAAAGCTGTTGCAAAGCAGCTAAGCTCATTCAGGGTTACTGAAACCTTGATGGAAAAAGTTATCCAGAAATTAGATCTTGACGCTGATATAATGAAATGGGACAAAAATATTCTTCTCAAAATAGCGACAGAGCTCAGAAAGGCGACAAAGCCCATGGTAATAGCCTGCAACAAGATAGACGTCAAAGGCGCTTATGAAAATTTTGAAAGGCTGGAAAGGGAGTTTTCACAATATTTGCTTGTGCCGTGCAGCGCAGAGGCGGAACTGGCTTTGAGGGAGGCTGCGAAGCATGAATTAATCAAATACATCCCAGGTGATAACAATTTTGAAATTATAAGCGAAGAAAAACTGTCGAATGCGAGTGAGCTAGTGCGAACTCGCTCACAACTCACTGAAAAGCAGAAAAATGCATTGAATTTCATAAAAATAGATGTGCTTGGCAAATTTGGCTCAACCGGAGTGCAGAAAGTACTTGACATTGCAGTCTTTGACTTGCTTAAGTATGTCGCAATATTTCCAGGCGGTGTGAACAAGCTTGAGGACCAGCACGGAAACAGGTTGCCGGACTGTTTTTTGATGCCTCCTGAAACAACAGCTCTTGATTTCGCCTTTAAATTGCACACAGACATAGGAAAGAATTTTGTAAAGGCAATTGATGTAAAAAGCAGAAGGCCTGTTGGGAAAGACTTCATTCTGAAAAACAGGGATGTTATAGAAATTGCGACAAGCAAATGAACCATTACTTTTATAAATCACTATTAAATATTCATTCTTGCGCTGGTGGTCTAATGGCTATGATGTAATAGGAAAATTTATATATTTGCATTTATTAATCATATTATGAAATATCTAAATTTTCCAAAAAATCAACAAACTTTGTTCTTAAAATCAATTAAGTCAAAAACAAAATATTCATGGCGGAGACTTGCTGGTGTTTTAAACGTAAATAGAAGTATGTTATATTTTTATTTAAATGAATCTTCGAAATTATCATTAGATCGTTATATAAAATTATGCGACCTAGCTAAAATTAGACCAAAAAACATAGAAACTATTGAAATAAAAAATAAGCAAGTGACAATAAACATTCCAAGTCTATCCAACTTATTGGCAGAATTTGTTGGAGCATTGGCAGGGGATGGTCATGTTAATGATGTGACATATGAAGTATCAATTTCTATGGACAAGGATTTAGACAATCAATATTCAGATCATATTATATATCTTTTCACGACTCTATTTAACATGACTACAAGGAAATTTGTTCAGAAAAATAAAGTAAAATGTTATGTTTATTCCAAAAGCCTTGTCTATTATTTAAGTGAAACTTTCCTGATTCCAATTGGAAAAAAGAAAGGAAAATTACATATTCCACAACAAATTAAAAATAACAATACTCTACTAAATTCTTATATCAGGGGTGTTTTTGATACAGATGGTTCTTTTCACAGACACCACAAAAACTCAGCTATGCTTGGGTTTTTTAGTAGAGATGAAACGTTTTTGAAAGAGTTACAGACTGCTTTAAGAAAATTTAAGTTTAACACCTATTTAAATGGAAAAAATCTATACATCTATAGAAAAGACCAAATAGATAAATTCTTTAAGGAAATAGCCCCTTCTAATCAGAAACATACAAGTAAATATGAGAGTTATATCAAAAATGGATTTGTGCCTCTTACTAAAGATATTTTGAATCGTTAGTTTTTTATATTAACAGTCTACTCCAATGGTTGCGCTGGTGGTCTAATGGCTTCAAACTTCTTCAACAGATGAAAAGATTGCCGTAAATGACTGCGGCCTTCCATTATTTAGAGGTCAGCCGCGTGTCCGGGTTCAAAATAGGGTTTGAAAAATCAGATTCTAGGAAATTCCCGGCCGGCGCATATATCAACCAAAAGGTTTATATACACTAAATCTAGTATTTTACCACTATGGAAGAGTGCCAAACTGAGAGTAATTCGGAATTGAAAAATGAAGACAGGCCGCGAGAAGAGAGAACTTTAGATGATAGATTAGAGTCAAAAGAACATAGGCATTCTGATAAGACTGTTGAAGAAAAAGAGATTGAATTATTGGAAAGGATGTATTCCGGTTCCGGAAGAGATGCTAAAAGAATCTCTGATAAAAGTGAGCAGCCTGCTGACACCTATGACGGCGCAGTTGCTATAATATACCATATTGACAGCGAAGGCAGGGTATACTTTTCTTTGGAGCAGAAATCAGGAACTCATCCGAGCAGCGGAAAATACGCCCTTTACGGCGGCACTGTCAGGGTCGGTGAAAATCATGTAGCCGCAGCTGAAAGGGAGCTGCAGGAAGAAGACCCAAAAGGTTTCTCAGCTGTAATAAAGGCTTTGAATGATACCCATTACAAAGTTGCAGAAGTTCCTGAGTATATTGGCGGCACGCCGTCAAGAATGACAATTTGGGCTGCGGAAATAAAAGATGCATCAGAGTGGGAAACATACAAGCTGACAAAAACAACAGAAGGGCATAAGACGATTTTAAGCCTTGAGGACACGGTTGCCGCAGTGCAAAAAAATAATTTTGCCTATCCGTCCCAGGGAAAGGCACTTCTTGATTTTGCATACGTACTGCTGAATTCTCCTAAATTGCAGCAGTATCATCACTAATACAAAGGATTGATTAACAGAATTATTTCTTAATCTCCCTTATCGTCTTTGTTTTTGGGGTCACTGTCTTTGTGACTATTTTCTTTGGCGTTATTGTTTTTGTGACTGTCTTTTTGGGAGTTACCTTCCTAGTAACGGTTCTTCTGGAAATTTTTCTTGCTGGTTTCTTTCCCCCTATCTTTTTGTTCAGCTGCAGAATGCGCTTTTTCTGGCTTGTGATTCTCGCCTCAAGCTCCAGGTTGCCTCTCTTTGCGGTCCTTAACCTGCTGCTGAAAAGATTTTTCAGCTTCCTGATTTCATTCTGGGACTGCTTTAATGCAGAATTGAGTTTTTTTATATCAAGCGATTGTCTTTTGTATTTTGGCAATAAATTTTTGATTGACTTGTCATTCCTGGCAATTCCTTTTGATGCTTCCTGGTTTTTGGAATCCATTTTCTTGAGTTTAGTGTTAAAATTTTCAATTGCATCAGAAATCTGCGCTGTTGACTTGATTATTCCCTCAATGTCGGATAAGTATTTGTCAAGTGTGTTTTTTAAATCAGCTGAATTGCTGCCCATCGCAGAAGCCTTTGACTCCAGCATAAGAAGCATATTTTTTATGTGCTCCAGGCTGATCATTATGCTTGAAACATCTGCCCTTACAAACCTGAATGACTCTACAGTCTTTCTCTTATGAACCAAAAATTCGTTTCTTATCCCCAACATAACCACTCCATAATAGCAAAATATGTATGTATTTAAATGTTTTTATTTCTAATCTTAAGCAAATTTATAAACAACTGTTTATTATAACAAGCTATGCTAAGCATAATTATTCCAGCCTACAATGAGGAAACATATCTTCCAAAACTGCTGGACTGCATCAAAAAGCAAACCTACAGAGATTATGAAGTGATAGTAGCAGACGCAAATTCAAAAGACAAGACAATAGCCATAGCAAAAAAATACGGCTGTAAAATAGTCAGGAGCGGGAGCCTTCCAGGCATTGGCCGCAACAATGGCGCAAAAGCAGCTAAAGGCGGAATTTTGCTTTTCCTGGATGCAGATGTATTGCTTGATGATGATTTCCTGCAAAACTCTGTTGAAGAGTTTGAAAAAAGAAAGCTCTATTGCGCAAGCGTGAAAATAGTTCCACAGGGCAATAAAATCATAGACAAAATATTTCTTGGGTTTTTCAATTCATTGGTAATTGCAACCCAAAGATTTTATCCGCACGCAATAGGCGCCTGCATAATATGCAGGAAGAAACTTCATGACAAAATCAAAGGCTTTGACGAAAAAATCGCTGTTGCAGAGGACATGGATTATGTGAAGCGGTGCTCCAAATACGGCAAATTCAGAATTTTAAAAAACGCAAAGATATTTTTCTCAATGAGAAGGTACGAGCACCATGGGCATTTGAATGTTGCAATCAAGATAGTTCTTGGAGAAATCCACAGGATGTTTGCAGGCGAGCTGAAAAAGGATGTTTTTAATTACCAGGTAAGATACAGAAAATAACCAGTCAAATCTTCAAACTCACAACCTGTGAAATGCCGTCATTGTTCATAGAAACACCGTAAAGAATGTCTGCCTCTGAAACTACGTTGTCATTGTGGCTTATCATGATGTATTGCGCTTTCTCCGCATACTTTCTTATCAGCTTTGCCAGCTTCTCGCTGTTGTGCTTGTCCAATGCAGCATCAACCTCATCCAAAACATAGAAAGATGCAGGTTCATGCTCCTGTATCGCAAAAATAAAAGCCAGCGCTGTCAAGGTCTTTTCGCCTCCTGACAGCCCCCTTATGTCAAGGAACTTGCTTCCAGTTATCTTTACATTGATTCTTACTCCTGCCTCAAACGGGTTTTCCTCGTTTTCCAGCACCAAGTTTGCTTCCGCGCCTTTTGTCGTGAGCATGCCAAAAAAGTTCTTGAAATTATTATTGACAATTTCAAATGTTTTCATAAACAATTCTTTTTTCTTGCCTTCTATCTCCTTCATCATTGTTAAAACATCATCCTTTTCCGTGCCAAGCTTGTCCTTTTTCTCCATAAATTCATTGTATTGTTTTTCAGCCTCGTCATAAACCTCCAATGCACGCATGTTGACTGAGCCGATGTCCTCTCTCATCCTTTCGAATTTTGAAATCTCGCTTTTCAGCTGCTCTTCTGTCTTTTCCAGGTCGAGCTTTACTCCTTCATACTGCGCAAATTCCTGGTTCAGTGCAGCCAGCGAAGCTGCAAATTCCGCGTTCTTCAACGAGTGGAAATTCACCTTTATCTCAACCTGCCTGCTTTCTTCCGCTAGTTTGTCATTAGCAAGCTCATTTTTTTGCATTTCACCGTTAATCTTGTTTTGCTTTTCAAATAACGACCTGAACCTCGTGTAGAACTCTTTTGCTAGGTTTTCCTTTTCCTTGAGCAGGGATTCTTTTTGGGCTATTGACTCCTGCAGCCTTTTCAGCTCATTGTTGAACTCGTTTTCGTCTTTATCAAGCTGCTTCAGTATCTTCTCGGTCTTTTCCTTGTCAGGCAAAAATATGTTTATTATCTGGGCATCAATATTCTTTATTTCAGAGCTGGCTCTTATTATCTCCTCGCTGAGCTCTTTGAATTTCTGCTCGAATGTGTTTAATTCAGCAAGCAAAGTGGGATTGTTAAGCTGCGCAATCACATTCCTTAATTTTTGCTTTTCTATCTTTAAATTAGTCAATTGCTGGTTGAATGATGTGGTTTTATTGCTTATTTTGCTTATTTCATTATCGATTTCCTTTTCTTTTGACAGCAATTCTTTCTGCTGCTGCCTTGAAGCACCTGTATTCCCTGACTCAAAGTGCATTGATGTCTCTGACCTGATTACTTCTCCCTCAAGAACGGCTTTTTTTTCGCGAAGCTCTGTTATCCTTGCCTCATTCTCTGTCCTTCTTTTCTCAAGCACGCCAATAAGGGTTGAAAGCTCGCTTGCTTTCTTTTCATTTTCCTCAATGCTTTGCGCAACCTCCATTTCCTTGAATCCGAATGCCTCTTTCTTGCGCTCCCTATAGCCGCCGTGCATTGCCCCTGAAACCTCTGCAATATCACCATCAAGCGTCACAAACTTTGCCTTGCCTATTCCCAAGCGCGTTGCAACATTAATGTCGTCAACAACAAGTGTGTCGGAAAAAACATACGAAAAAATTTTTTTGAATTTCTGCTCGTAAGAAACAAGGTTTATTGCAAGCTCGTGGACGCCCTTTGCGCCTATCAGCTTCCTGACATCTTCGGCTGCTTCCCTTGTATTCAGCTTGTTCAAGGGCAAAAATGTTGCAGTGCCCAATCTATTGTCCTTAAGGTATCTTATCAGCTCGGCTGCAAGCTTTTCATTTTCAACAACAATGCTCTTGATTCGAGCTCCTGCAGCAACCTCCAATGCAACTGCATACTTTGAGCTTACATTGCCAAGGTCGGCAACAGTTCCATAGATGCCTTCCCTTTTGTTTTTTAATTCTAAAATTTTCTTGACCGCTAAATCACCCCTTGAGATTTCCCTTATTGTGATGTCCTTTGCGCGAAGCTTTGCAAGCTCCTCATTGACAGAATTCATCTTTCTTCTTGACTCTGAAAGCTGGACCGCTAAGGAAGAATCCTCGTCAAGTCTCTTGTTCAGGTCCAAAGTTGCTGATTTAAACATCTGCCTCTTGTCATTTAATTCATCAAGGTGCTGCTTGTACTCCTTTTCAATGTTTATTACCTTTCTTATTTTGTCCTCTGCAGCGCTTATTTCATGGCCTATCCGGTCCTTTTCCCTTATAAGATTGTGCTGGCTTTCCCTTAATGCTGTTATCTCTTTCTGGATCTCATCTGCTTTTTTGTCGATTTCCTCCACATTTTTTTCAACATCGGCAACATTGTCCAGCTTGTTTTTTTCCTTGAATTTGAGTATCTTGCTGTTGATTGTTTCCCTATCGTTGTTTATTGCATTTATTCTGCCTTCATGCTCTTTTTTCTCGTTTGTCAGCTGCTCAATTCTTTTTTCTGTTTCCCCGATGCTGTCCCTTAAATCATTTCTTCTTTGCTTTATTTTGCTTAGCTCATTTTTTAATGTGTCAATCCTTGAATTGTTCTTTGTCAGCTCTATTTTTAATGTCTCAACATCCTTGTTTAATTTTACCTGCTCGATTTCACCTTTTTCCTCGATTTCTTTTGAAATGCTTTCAATCTGCTTCTTCCTATATTCGTTTTCAAGCTTTAATTTGCTTATTTTTTCCCTTAATGATGCCAAATCCTTGTTGCCAAGGTCTATCTTTTGCTGTATTTCGTTTCTTTCAAAGTCTTTTTTGTCAATCTGGATTTTCAAGTATGATGCCTTGTTTTGCTTTATCCTGTCGCTCATATCCTTGTACTTCAAAGCCTGGTCTCTGTCTTTTTTTAACTCCTTTAGGTAAGTGCTTCTCTCTGTCATGATAAGCTCTGTCTCCCTTAAATGCTGCTCAACCTTTTCAAGCTCCAGCATTGCCTTGCGCTTTTTTTCCTCGTAAACGGAAATGCCTGCTATGTCTTCTATTAACGTTCTCCTGTCTTCAGGATGCATTTCAACAAACTTTATGATGTCTCCCTGCAAGATCACATTATAGCCATCAGGGTCTATTTTCGCCAATGAGAGAATATTTGTGATCTGCTGCCTTGTCATGGCCTTGTCATTTATTTTGTATATGGATTGGCCGTTGTGCCTCACTATCCTTGTTATCTTGACTTCATTGTCTTCTGTGGGAAACACTTTGCTTGTGTTGTCAAAATAGATGCTTACCTCCCCATGTTTTGCGGGCTTTTTTGCCTTGCCTCCGTTATAGATAAGGTTGGCTGACTTTTCCGCTCTTAAGTCTCTTGAGGATGATTTGCCAAGAACAAAGCACAAAGCATCAAGCACATTGCTTTTTCCGGCTCCGTTTGGCCCAAGAACGCAGTTGAAGTTTCCTCCAAATAGAATTTCGGTGTGCTTGGCAAACGACTTGAAGCCGTGTATCACCATCTTGTTTATTCTTGTGGCTTTTAACGTCTCTGCTATAGCCATTTGTGGCATTCCTGATGTGCTTGAAACCTGCTCTTCCATGAGGATATTGCTATACTGGTGATATTTAAAGGTTGCGGGTTATATTTTTGGTAAATTGAGGTCAGCAGTTTTCTATTTTCTTCATTCTCCCAGTATCCTTATAGTCTCTCTTTGCACTTTCAGTATTAATTCCTTGATTTTCTTTAACTGCTGTAAATCAATGCTTGTTTCAACGCCATAAGTGGAAAGTTCCCTTCTTTCTCTTACTGTTGGATTAGTGATATTCTTTTCAACATCAAGAGTATCAAATTGAGTAACCAAGTCTTTATCAAAGTTCAGTTTCTTATCGTTTATCAAAGTATGCAGAACAGTTATAGTGCAGGCCTGGTTTCGGGATTCATAGCCGTATTTGGCAAGGATTGCCAAAAAGCAGTGATAAACAGCATAAAAGCCAACATTAAATGCCCAGTCGTATGTCTTTAGCCTTTCAAGGGTCTGCACTACTTTATAGTTATATTCGGATTTCTTGACGTGCTTTTGCGCCAAATCCAAATCAGGCTTTGTTTTCACCAGCCTTTTTGGATCTTTCAAACACCATTTCAAATGCTCATCTATTTGCGGCATTTCCTAACCACCTCAACATACTTTTCAGGATTATGGAATACAAGGCTTTCAGATAGCATACTATACAAAATTTTGTCTTCTTTATTCATGAGAATATCCTTTTCAGCTATATCGACATACCTTATAGGTTTTTCAACTAATTCAGATTTTCTTATTTCATCCTTTATTTTTTTGATGCCTTTGGATTTTTCAGCATCATACATAAGCAAAACATCTATATCGCTGAAATCCCTGGTTTTTATGGATGAGCCAAAAACCAAGCCCATTTCGATGCAGCCCCTGAATTTTTTCAGGCTGTGGAATAAGACACCTAGCCATTTAGGAAACTCCTTGTCTTCCAAACTCAGCATATATTCCATGAATTTTATGGCCAGCTTGTTGCCATATTCATAAGAAAAAAAGACAGAGTTGCCAATCTCCTCTTTAGCCAATAGATGTTTATCTGCTAAAATGTTGCATAATTTATTGGCATGGGCATGATTGATGTTCAATATTCTGGCCAATTGCCTGGCGTTATACCTGTCCCTGTAATGCTTAAACAGGTATTTTGCTATCTGAATTTCAATCTTTGTGAATTGTATGTTATTAACAGCCATATGTATTCTAAAAACATACATACATATATAAACTTTACGATTTTGACAGCAATCGCATACGTTATACCAAACCAACAATTATTTATACTACCTATTCCAATACAAGAATATAGGGGTGGTACTGATGGAGCATGATTACAAGAACATTATTTCTCACATTGACATAGACAGGAGCATAGATGCTACTGAATATTCCAGCTTTAACGGGGTTGATGATGATGCTATTCTTGATTTCAAGAATGACATTGAAGCAGGAAACGACTCGATTGAAATGCACCTTGTCAAGTCAAAAGCCTACAAGGAGGCATTGGTTTTAAGGCTAAAAAAAAGCAATGGGACTTTTTCCGACACTTGGAGAGATTTTCTAAAAGAAGAGCAGAAAACCTTTGGCGGAAGCAAGATGTTCTACATAAACAATGACTGCAGCAAGCTGCTGGTTTTATCCCTGCCGAACGAGATAAGAAACAAGATGAACATGGTCATCACAAGATTAAACAAGATTAACGAGAAAATAACAAGGATAAACTCAAGGATAAAAAAGGAGAACCTTGACCTTTACGCATCAAGACTGAAGGAAAAAGGCGCAATGGACAAGAAAAAAGACGACATCATCAATTTCATAAACCAGAATTTAAGGGTTTAAACCATCTCCCTCAATCTTTTCACAAACTCTTCGAATTGATGGCTTTTGACATTTAATCCGCAGGCATGCTCATGCCCACCACCATAGCCTTCCAATCCTACTAATGCTTTCTCAATCAAAATGGGTAAAATAATCTTGCTTGACCTAAGCGAGCATTTCATCTCGTCATTTTTCTCGCGGGCAATCAGGATTATCTTGTCCGGAAACCTGTAAATCGCCTCGTTGCTTAAGTCGCTTGTGAAGCTTGTCTTGTCGTCTTTGTAATTGAAGACAACAAGCTTGTCTTCTGTTTTCTCTGCTGTTTTTATAACATCATCAATCAAAGGCTCGTACATTTTATTAACCTGCTCGTATCTTTTATAGATGAACTTGCCCTGCGCAGTCTCCTGATTAAGAATTTCGTAGGGGCTTTCTATCCTTGTCAGGATCTTGATGCATTTCAAAACATCATTTGTCTTGCCTTTTAAAACAAAGGAAAAAATTCTTATCAAATGGCCAAGCTTGGAATTATAAATTATATCCCCGGGATATTTATACGGTTTTTCTATAAGCTCAGGAAACTCTTTCTTAAACTCATTAATAAAAGGCGGGATAAACCAGTCTGCCACGCATCCGATTGCCGCAATCCATAGGTAGCTGCTATGCGAAGCATCGCTCGCTTTCAACTCCTGCTGTACAACCTGGTGGCACATGTATGATGTTGGATGGTTGTCCTCCCAGTTTGCAATTCTGGGGTTGAAATATTTCACATTGTTTCTTTCAAAAGGACCGTGGTGGTCAATCCATATGACAGGCACTTTCATCTCATCAAGAAAATCCTGCTCGACAACAGCAAGGTCAAGGATAAAGACTTTGTCAGGACTGTATTCGTGCACCTTTCCAACAAAAGAAGTTCCCAGCTTTGGCGTTGTCTTGACAATTATTCCCTTTCCCTCTTTTTTATAGCGGTAAAGCTGCAAAAAGGAGCACAGTCCGTCCTGGTCATCGTCAAAAAAGAACAACGGCTTTTTGCAATTATCCAGATTATCTCTTATCTGAGCAATTTGAGTTTTTGATAATGCCATAAGCCGTAAAATTGGCTTTTATTATATAAGGGTTTTTGTTTTTGAAGTTTTAAATAGAAAAATATAAATACATCAATAGCTTCCATATTTGATTTAACCCAAAACTTTATATTATTTCTTTCATTATCAAACTTCATGCAAATCCCGTTCAGGCAGCACAAAGGCTATGATCCATTAGGAGACTGCGGCAAAGGAAAATGCCCGGTCTGCGCAAGAAACAATGCTATTTTTAAAGTAAAAAATACGCTTGAAAAGGAGGAATTCACAAGCGATGCTGTTTCTCCTTTTGTAGGCAGATTCGGGTATCCGAACATCAATGTGGGGATACTTGCGCCGCCGCAGCAAAATGAGGAAGCATGGCTTTATGATGCTCCAAAATACTGGTCAGCAGAAAACTATGAAATTCCAAAAATTGTTGACTTCAGGTCTTCTTTATTGAATTCCAGGTACAATATCAATATTAAAAAGAGGATAAAATTGCTTGAGTTGTCGCAGGACATTGCAATGTCCTCAAAGCCGGTTGATGTTGACATTCAGCTTCATGAAAAGCCAAGATTCAGGTTAAATCTTGGTTCACATATGGCGCCGACCGGCCCGAATGCAAAGCTAAAAAAGGCCATTATAACAGAAAACCCGAAAATACACACAAAAGTTTACAAGGTTTTTGAAGACATTGACTTGAAAGCGAACGAAGCAGTCAATTACCTGTATCAAAACAAGTTCGATGAGAATTTCTTGAGCAAAATTTTGAGCGTTGGAACATTGGGGTTAAAAAAAGACAGAAAACTGGTGCCGACAAGATGGAGCATAACAGCCACTGATGACATCATAGGAAAAAACCTCATCAATGAAGTAAAGGATTTTTCTGAAATAAGCTCCTGCTCTGCATTTTTTGGAAATTATCTTGGAAATTATTACTTGATTTTAATGTTTTCTGAAGTATGGAGCTATGAGCTGTTTGAGACTTATGTGCCTCAAAACTGGAATTTTAATAAGCCATTAAGGTGTACAACTGATTACGAATCTTACAGCGGAAGAAAAAGTTATGCAGACGCTACAGCAGGTGGTTATTATACTGTAAGGCTTGCTATTCTTGAAAAACTGAAAGAGATGAAAAAGCAAGCTTCTGTTTTGGCATTAAGGTTCATAACAGATGAGTACACGATGCCTTTGGGAGTTTGGGTAACGCGTGAAGCGACAAGAAAAGCAATGAACAATAATCCAATAGAGTTTTCTTCAAAGGAATTGATGACTGATTACGCAAGAAAGCTGATAAAAAGAAGGTTTAACTACAACGTTGATTATTTGCTAAATTCCAGCAAATTGCTGAAAAACATCAAGCAACAGACAAAATTAGAAAAGTTCATTTAAAAAATGAAAGGTTTATAAATAAATTATATTTTCTACTATTGAGTATTAAAAATGTCTGATGATATAGTTATAAAGCACCACATTCTTAGTGGCAGCAATGCAGTTCCTACTGCAACACTTGATATTGTAGTTAATGGTGACACAAGACAAGTAGCTTCTGCTGGTCAAAGTCATCTTGATGCTTTGCATCGGGCTCTTTTCAAAGCCTTTGGCTATGAAGTAGAAAGCTGGATAACAGTAACTCTTCCGGATCACAATAAAGTTTTGCTGAATGAACTTACTTTAGTTATTTTTGGCAATGGTAATAGATATGTGGCAGTGAATCAGTTCCTGGAAGACCCTGAAAGCTCCGGATTATACAATGCCACCATAGTTGCATATTTGAAGGCATTAAGAGAACAAAAAATTTAATTATTTAAATTTTTCTTTTATTTCCTCCATTTCCTTCAAAAATCTTTTAATGGTTTTATTTATATGCTCGGGCTGCGTCTTCAGTATTTTTGAAACCTCGTCAAGAACGCCCTTGCCTTCAAATTTTTTGAGGATTTTCAGTTCCAAATCATGCAGCTTTATGTCTTTTTTCTTTTCCATTGCTTTTTTTGCAAGCTTCCATTTCTCAAAAAGCTCATTAACCCTGGATGGCAAATGATAAATTTCAACATCCAATAATCTAGCAGCCTCCTCCAGAATTCCTGTTTCTGTTTTCTTCTCTTTTTGAGCAGCTTCTCCTGCTGTAAAATAAAGCCTTACAATCCCGTCGCTTATCTTTGCCGATTTCAGAATCTTTATTTCGCCAGCTTCGGAAGTGTTCTTCAAGTGAGTTCCTCCGCATGCCTCGACATCAACTCCATCAATGTTCACAATTCTCAATACTTTTCCGGGCACTGCCCCTCCCTGGTAAATTCCCATTCCGTAAGCCTGCTCTGCTTCTGTTCTTGGCAGGAAATTGCTGTGAACATCAATAGACTGCTTAACAAGCCTGTTTGCCTCCTTCTCAATTTTCTCAAGCTCTTCATCAGTAATGCTCTGGTAATGCGTCAAGTCAATTGTTGCGTAATCCACATCTTTCTTTGCACCGGCTTGATTTATATGGCTGCCCAAAACTTTTCTTGCAGCGGCATTTATTATGTGGGTTGATGTATGGTGCTTTGCCAACTGCAATCTTCTCTGCAGGTTAATCTCGCATTCAACTTCCTGGCTTTCTTTTAGTTTCGGCTTTTCCTTCAGGACATGCACAATTACTCCGCCCTGCTTGAAAACATCAATTACTTCTTCCCCGTTTATTGCACCAACATCATGCAATTGCCCCCCGCTTGTAGGATAGAAATAAGTTTCATTCAATATGATTTTATTGTCAATAATTTTGATTATGTTGGCCTTGAATTTGTTTTTTGCGTAATCATTGTAGTACATTGCCTTTGTTTCCGGTACTCCTTCCAGATTCAATTTTTCCTCTCTTTTGGTTGCATGCTCCTGCTCCTGCTTTAAATGCAGCTCAGCAACCCTTGCATAGAAATTTTCAGGCACGCTGATTTTTTTATTAAGTTTTAATGATTCTTCCACTACAATCTCCGGCGTTATTCCGTAGCTGTCGTAGAGCAGCAGCAGTTTTTTATCATTAATGTCCTCCTTTACAAGCTTGGATATCATTGAATGTGTTTTTTGCTTTGTTGCCTCGTATTTTGATTTTTCAACTTCCAGTATTTTTTCAACTTCATCAAGGTTTTCGCCTAGTTCAGGAAACAAAGGCTTAAGGTATTCTGCATGCCATCTGCAGACATCAGGCAAATAGATGTTCCATTTGTATTTGTCAATAAAAGACAATGCTCTCCTTAAGATTACCCTTAGGTTATAGCCTCCGCCGACATTGCTTGGCAAAGCGCCATCGCTCAAAGCAACAAGCAAGGCTCTTGAATGCTCTGCAACAGAATACAAGGCAGCCAATTCAAGTATAGTTTCCCTTAATTCCTTGACATCAGTTCCTACTTTGCCTGCTACATCTTTCCATACTTTGTCAATATCATCAACCTCGTCAACGTTCAAGTAAGATGAGTAAGGCAGAAATTTCTGCATCAAATGCCCGTCAACCTTGACTCCTGTGATTTCATAAAGCTTTTTCACAACAGCTGGGAATGTGGTTTCATAGCTTGTTGACTTTCCTTGGGTGAACCATGCATTTCTCTCATGGCCCATTCCCATGTCAAGGACTTTCAAGTCAAGCTCTTTGTAGCCATTTGGAGTCTGCTCGAACATCATATAAACCTGATTTCCCAATTCTAAGCCGCGGGAAAAGTATTCCATGCACGGCCCGAAATTTCCTCCGCCTGCCCACGCGTCTTCATGGAACTTTATTTCTTCATTTGGCAAACCCAAGCCAATCTTGAGCCAGTTATGGATGTCAGTAAAATATTTTGATTGGTTCCAGTCTTTTGGCTTCATGAAAGCATGCTGCCCGATCATGACAAAAGCGCAGTAATGGGCGCCTGTAATGCCTATATTGTCTATATCATTAAATCTTAAGCACATCTGAGGAACCACAAGGGGATTTGCAGGCGGCTCAACTGCTCCTGATACAACATAAGGCTGGAAATCATAAATCGAAGCCTGCACAAAATCAGTGTCATCTCTCCAGCGAGCAACAACAGGGTATCTTTTAATCGGAGTGTATCCCCATTTCTTGAACAATTTAGAAAACTCATTCCAAACGCCAATATAATCTAGCTGCTTTTTTGCAGGCGTGTTGCCGATAAATCTGAAGCCGCCAGAGCAGGCAGGATTGCCGCAGGCATTGTCATCAGAAACGCTCCAATAGAAAGTGCCGCATTTTGTGCATTTTTTTCTTGAAAATCCCTCTTTCTTGAGAACAGAAGTTGCATAATACTTGTCAGGCTCTTTCGAGGCTTTTGCCTTGAATTCTTTCTTGATTTCCTTGTCAGTGAGCATAATTGCCAAACAATAATAGCAATATTAAAAATTTATTGTTTTTATGATGTCAAATAACAAAAATATAAATATCGGCAAAACAGGCCATGATTATGCACTTCAAAGACAGGCATGAAGCAGGAATCAAGTTGGCAGAGCAGTTAAAAAAATACAAAGAGAATAAAGAAGTTATTGTATTAGCAATTCCAAGAGGGGGTGTTGAAGTTGGCTACGAAATTGCTAAATTCCTGAATGCAAGATTGGACATTATAGTAACTAAAAAGATCGGATTGCCTGGGAATGAGGAGTTTGCCATAGGCTCTGTCGGCCCGGATAAAAAAGTTGCACTTAACGAAGAAACAATAAGGATTTACAATGTTTCAGATGAATATATAAGCCGGCAAAAAAAGGAAATAAGCAAAGAGATAGAAAGAAGGTACAAGGCATACAGGGGGAAATACGAGCTGCAAAATTTAAAAAATAAAATTATTATTTTGACAGACGACGGAATTGCAACAGGATTTACAACAAAAGCGGCAATAACTTATATCAAATCCCAAAAGCCGAAAAAACTGGTCTTGGCTGTGCCTGTAGCTCCTGCGGATTTTGCAAGTGAAATAAAAAAAGAGGTTGAGCTTGTATGCATTCATTCAACAAATCTTTTCTTTTCAATAAGCCAGTTTTATGACAGCTTTCCGCAACTGGAAGATGAAGAGGTAAAAAAGTATCTGAAAGAAATAAACAAATAAAGTCAGATTTCCTTATAAACAATATCATGCTGCCGTACAGGCTCATTTACTTTCATTCCTATTGACTGCCCGGGCTCTGCAATCTGAATTTTGTCCTGTTCTATCTGCATAGAGCTTACTTTCTGCTTGAAATCGCTTGTATGCCCTTTTATATGTATTTCATCCCCAATCTTGATGCTACCGTCTGTGACATCAATCACCGCAACCCCTATTTTAGGGAAATAGTGCGTTACTTTTCCAACCTGCATTTCTTCCATAATTGCCCCCAAGAAGCATTGAAATTTAAGAGTATTTAAATTTAGCGGTGACTGACTGGGGCAGAGGGCAAACCAACCGGAATTTGCTTCTGTGCCTTAACATATTCATAAAACCCACTAGCCTCCATCATTGATAATTTCAAATCTTCTTTAAACTTTCTTTTCGCAAAATTATTATTCCTTCTTGAGAATCTCATCTCATAATCAAACTTGCCAGTATCCCTAGCTGGCGTAATATCAAAAAAGCATAACCATAAATTGTAACTTCCGTATGTTCTTCTTGCTCCGTTAGCACTAGGATAATCGCTTCTGAGAACAAGCGTTATCTCATCAGGAGGCATCATCCTTCCTTCATGCAATTCAATTCCTACGTGCAAGTTATCAAGCCTTCGATACGGATTTTGAGTAGATTTTTCTGTATAGTACCCACTTAACAACGCCCCGACTGAGTCAAATGCCTCTTTTTGCGCAATGCCTTCATCAAATTTTATAAGAACCCCTTTTCTGTTTGGGCTCATTTCTATTATTCTTATAATTCGAGTTGCTTCCGCAACTTTTCGCAAAACTATATCCTCCAGCATTTCTTGCCACAAAATTTTATAGATATTTCTCAGTTGCCGCAACCAGGCTTTTCACGTGCTCAACTGATTTTTTGAATGCCTCTTTCTCATCTGCATTAAGCTTTAATTCAATCACTTTCTCAACGCCTTTCTTTCCTAATTTTACAGGCACTCCGACAAAATATCCCCCAACATCATATTCGGAATTGCAGTAGGCAGCGCATGGCAGAATTCTTTTCTTGTCTTTCAAAATCGCTTCAATCATCTCTGCAACAGCAGCGCCAGGTGCATAAAATGCAGAGCCAGTTTTCAGCAGATTAACAATCTCTTCCCCGCCTTTTCTTGTTCTCTCTGCTAAAGCGTTTATTCTATCGTGATGCATCAATTCTGTTATCGGAATCCCGTTTACAGTTGAATACCTTGGCAAAGGCACCATTGAATCTCCGTGGCCGCCAAGCACAATCGCATCAACATCCTCAACAGAAACATCAAGCTCTTTTGCAATAAAAGTCCTGAAGCGGGTTGAATCAAGGATTCCAGCCATGCCCAAAATTCTGTGATGCGGAAATTTGCTTACTTTTGAAGCAACAAAAACCATTGCGTCAAGAGGGTTTGTGACAACAATTATTATCGAATTTGGGGAATGCTTCACAACATTTTGGGTTACTTCCTTCACAATCTTTGTGTTTATTGATATCAGGTCATCTCTTGACATGCCCGGCTTTCTCGGAACACCCGATGTTATAACAACAATGTCGGAATTCTTTGTATCCTCATAATTGTTTGTTCCTTTAACATCAACATCAAATTCCTCAACAGGCGCTGCTTCCAGCAAATCAAGTGCTTTGCCTTGAGGCATTCCCTCAACAATATCCAATAGGACAACATCTCCAAGCTCCTTTGAGGCAATCCAATGGGCTGTTGTAGCTCCAACATTTCCTGCTCCTATGATGCTTATTTTCGGGCGCATTTTTTAATGGATTTTTTAATGGTTTTTAAATCTATTTAGAAATCACCATTCAATATTATTAACAGCCCTCTGCACAACCTCGCTTAATGCAGGATGCACATGGACGGCATCGCTTATGGCATCTGCTGCCAAGCCAGCCTTCATTGCAATAATAATTTCATGAATCAATGTTGATGCATCAGTCCCAAGGATATGGCAGCCTAAAATTTTTCTTGTTTTCCTGTCAGCAAAAATCCTGACAAATCCTTCTTTGTCCTGCAAAGCCAGGCCCATCCCTGATTTTATAAAATCATATCTGCCTGTTGCATAGCCAATTTTTTTATCTTTCAAGTCCTGCTCTCTTAACCCAACACCAGCCACTTGTGGGGATGAAAATATGGCATGCGGCATTGCATTGTAATCAACTTTGACCTTCTGGTTTAGCACGGCATTGCTGTAGGCATACTGGGCTTCCAGATTTGCGCTGTGCTTGAACATGTATTTTCCCGCTATATCGCCCAAAGCCCATGTGCTTTTTGCTGTTGTTTCCAAAAATTCATTTGTTTTGACAAACCCCTTGTCATCAGTTTCAACATTGCCTTTTTTAACATCCAAAATGTCTGTATTAGGAATCCTGCCTGTTGCAACAAGCAAAGCATCTGAAATTATATTTTTATTTTGTTTTTTCCCTTTAGCTGCAACAATGAAGTTTTTGCCTTTTTTTGAAAATTTCATTGCATCAAACTCCGTCAAAATATTGTATTTTTTCCTGAAAATATCGGTAAATTTTTGCGAGATTTCCGTGTCTTCAGCGGGTATTAACAATTTGCCCCTTTGCACAATGTTAATTCTAGTGCCTAAAGACCCATAGAAATGGGCAAGTTCGGCAGCAATATACCCGCCACCTAAAATAGTCATTGTTTTTGGCTGCTTTTTCAACCGTAAAGCTTCGTCACTTGTGATGTAATCAACATCTTTTAATCCTTCAAGATTAGGAACAAAAGGCCTTGTCCCTGCCGCAATTACAACTTTGTTTCCTTTGATAGTTTCGCTTCCAATTTTTAATGTTCTTTCAGCAATAAATTTTGCTTCTGCCTTGAATAATGTTGTATTTTTATTCTCAATAATCGCTTCTTCAATTTCCTTTGCTTCTTTATCCACTATGTGGTATGCTCTGCTAGTTATTTTTTTAAAATCAATAGAAGAAATTTTCGAATTTATCCCAAATAGACAGGATTTCCTGATGGTTTCCGCAACATCCGCGCTTTCAATCAGAATCTTTGACGGGATGCATCCCCTGTTCAAACAAGTGCCACCCATCGGCCCTTTTTCCACGATTGCGACTTTCATTCCCATTTCAGCGGCTGCGGAAGAAATGTTCAATCCGGAGCCTGCCCCTATAACAATCAAGTCAAAAGTCTGCATTTTGATTGCCATTAATCACATTATTTTTAAAGTTTTGGTTTGGGAGTTTCAAAAGCCAAACCGCAAAATTGGCAATATTTATAAACAAGGAATGGCTGAAGATGCGCATGGTTTGAATGAGGGTTTTAAAGCAGAAAAAAAAGAGGCTATTTGAATTTCTGGGCAAATTAAAGCAGTCTTACGAGCTAATAGCCCCTGTCAGCAAGGACGTTGTCAGGTTTGAAAAAATTGATGATACTGGCGATATTTATCTTGAAAAGAATTCATACTTTCCCCTTAAGGAGTATTTTTTCAGGAAAGAGGAAGTCTTGTTCAAATTCAACGGCAATAAAATTATTGTGCCGGCTCCTGAAGCTCCGGCAAGAGTGTTCTTTGGCATCAGAAAATGCGATTTGAATGCAATAAGTCACCAGGACATGGTGTTTATGAACCAAGTCAATGATCCTTATTACAGTTCTATGAGAAAAAACAGCTTTTTGCTCGGTTATCACTGCAACACTGCTCCCAGCCCATTCTGTTTCTGCGGCTCCTTGGAATTGGTGGATTATTCCGATTTGATGTTTTATGACAGGGGCGATTATCTGCTTGTTGAGATTGGCTCTGAAAAAGGAAAATTTTTAGCTGGCAAATTCAGAGAATTTTTTGTTGAAACCAATGCAGCAATAACACAAAAAGAAAAAATAATTCCTAGAGCAGACAGGCTTGACAAGAAGGACATTTCTCATCTTTACGACCATCCTGACTGGAAAAAGGGAGTTGATATCTGCTTGTCGTGCTCTGCTTGCACTGCCCTATGCCCGACGTGCTACTGCTTTGAGATTCATGACAATGTCGGCACAAAAAACCCAAAGGAAGGGGAGAGAAAGCGCAGCTGGAGCTCATGCCAGGTGCAGGAATTCACAAAAGTCGCAGGTGAGCATGTGTTCAGGAAAGAAAGGGAAGAAAGGTTCAAGCACAGAATTTATCATCAGCTTGACTATTTCAAGCAAAAAAATGGAATAAACCTTTGCGTTGGCTGCGGCAGGTGCGAGAGGCATGCCCCCACAAGAATAGATTTTGTTGAGATTATTAACGAGATGAAATGAAACAAAAACTAAAACAATTAGAAAACCCTTACATCCCAAAACCATACAAAATCCTTGATTTCCATAGGGAAACCTTTGACACGTTTACTTTAACAGTTAATATGAAAACAAGCCATGAGCCTGGGCAGTTTGTCCAAGTTTCAGTGCCGGGCTTTGGAGAAGCTCCTATTTCAATCTGCTCCGACTCAAAGGATTTCATTGAATTAAACATAAGGGAAGTCGGAAATGTGACAAGGGCGCTTGCCAAGCTGAGAAAAGGCGATAAACTGCTTGTCAGAGGGCCTTATGGAAAAGGCTATCCGATGCAGCATATTAAGGGCAATAACATAATTATGATAGGCGGCGGCTGCGGCGTTGCGCCATTGAAAGGGGCAATAGGCTATATAGAAAATCATAGAGCTGACTTCAATGATGTCCTGCTGTACTTAGGATATAGGTCTCCGGATGATATAATCTTCAAAAGGGAAATGGAAAGGTGGAAAAAGGAATACCACATAAAGGTAACTGTTGACAAGAATGCACATGGCAAGTTCTGCTACGATGCAAAAGAAGGCTTCATTACTGATGCGCTTAAAGCGTCGAGCTTCACAAATGAAAACAAAGTTGTGTTCATTTGCGGCCCTCCAATTATGATGAAGGGCGCAATTGACATACTAAAGCAAAAAGGATTCCACGATGACCAGATTTTTATCAGTGCAGAAAGATTGATGTACTGCGCGCTTGGGATATGCTGCCACTGCATGATAAGAGGAAAGTTCACTTGCATTGACGGGCCTGTCTTCAGGTATGATGAGGTAAAAGATTTTAAGAATGATTGAAATGAAAAAAACCGAATCCAGAAAACATTTTCAATGGCTAAAATAAATCGTTAACTTTAGACTTTAACAAATCAATTAATTCAGGCTGGTTATAATGGTAAACATCAGGAATATCAAGAGAAAGGATACGCTTTTGCATATAGTGCTTGGGAAAGCGTTTGGCTATCTCGGCCCTTTGGGATTGCTCCATGACTATAACTACATTAGCCCAATTAAGCTGTTTTTCAGTTACTGGGTTTTCATTATAAAGGCCAGCAGACTTGGTATTAAATCTGCCTTTAAAAGCTTCTTCAGCTGTTTTGCTCCTGTTCTGGTTCTGGTTGCAGACGAAAAGTACATTCATAGTCTTATGATTGGAAAAGCGCATAATTTAAATGTTTCTGTTAAAGTAGTGGATAGGGTACAATGAGCAAAATAATTGATTTTTTCAGGGAGAATTGGATTGGAGGGGTAGTAGGAGGGGTACCATTATTACTGATCTCGTGGCCAATTCTTTTAGATTTTTGGTTTCCTCTAATCCCGGCGCTTCTTTTGGGTATGACTTTAGGAGCATTCATTAATAAATCTGCAAGAAGTGGCAAATATCTTTATGTCACTCTTGCCGTGCCTCTTTATTTGGCGGTGTTACTATTCATGATTGCGCCCTATGGTGTTATAGAACTTCCCGTTGATTTACCATACAGGTGTAATTTTGAAAAGGGTTTGCAATGTTTAGAATATGAAATATCCAAGGACAGGGGAATTACGTTTACTGTGAGAAATAATTATAATGACACTATTTTATTGAATTCTGTGACATTCAAGAATTTAATCTCCAATGAAATTGTATCTTGCTTGAATCAACCATCTTTTCCCATGCAACTTAGGAAAATTGAATCAGTTTCAATTTCATCTAAAGAATGTTCCCTTTCTAATGAACCAAAGGATAAAATAGGTTTGTCGATAGAATTGAATTATTTAATTGGTAATTCACTGGAGGAACAAGTTGCTCACGGAGAAATATTCACTTCCGTTGGAAAATAAAAAAATGCCGAAACCAAAACTCAAATTAGGATTTTACGGAATAACAGGATGCGCAGGCTGCTTATTGTCGGTCATATTCAACGAGGATGAAATTCTTGATTTAATTCAATTAGTTGACCTGAAGGCATTCCCATTCATAAAGGAAGTAAATCCGGACGAGCAGTTCGATTACGTGTTTATGGAAGGATTGGTGGCTGACAAAGGTGATTTGGAGGAGCTTGAAAAGCTCAGGCAAAACACAAGATACATTGTGTCATTGGGGGCATGCGCATGCACTGGCTGCGTGCCTGCATACAGGCAATTTACCCTAAAGGAAAATTACGAGCATTTGTTGTATCGGAAGCAAAAAGAAGTTGAAGACATCCAGCCAACTCCGATAGACGCGCATGTCAAAGTGGACTATTACATCCCGGGCTGCCCTCCTGACAAAAGGGAAATTGTAACGTTCATAAAAAACATAGCGATAGGCAAAGAGCCAAAGCCGTATGAAAATCCCGTATGCGTTGAATGCAGGAAAAACGGCAACCAATGCCTGCTTGATTTGGGAAAGCCGTGCCTTGGCCCCATCACCGCCGGCGGGTGCAACTCTGTATGCATTAACGGCAATTTTGAATGCTGGGGCTGCAGAGGGCCAACAAAAGACATGAATTTGCCATTGATGATAAAAATTTTGAAGGAGAAAGGATTCGACGACAAGTTCATACAGGACAGGATGAGGACTTTTGCAGGATTAAAGCTGCCGATGCTTGAGCAATTTTTTAATGTTAAGGTCAATGTAAAATGCTAATATTAAAAAATTCAATCCGTCCCTTTGGGACATTAGCCAGTGCTTGGCTTTGCTGTCTGCCACACGCAAAGCCTCGCAGATTTATTCATTATTTCAATGAATTCCTTCGAGGCGAAAATTCAATGGCAGTAGAATTTTCGCCGAGTGAATCTTATGTCCGAAGGACGGATTAAAAAATTAAAAGTTAAATAGGCAAAAACTGAAAATGCCAAAAACAATAACCTTAAACCACATAACCAAGATAGAGGGGCATGCGAAACTTGAGATTGGGGTAGAAAGAGGTGGAATAACAAAGTGCCAGCTTTCTGCAGTCGAAGGCTCAAGATACTTTGAAGGGCTCGTCAGGGGAAGGAAATTTTTTGAAGCGCATGAAATAACCTCAAGAATCTGCGGCATCTGCAGCTGCGCGCATGTAATTGCAGCAATAAGCGCTGTTGAAGACGCTTTGAATTACAAGCCAAGCGAGCAAACTTTGCAATTAAGAAAGCTCCTTACTTTAGGAGAAAGAATAAGGAGCCACGCTACCCATCTTTACTTTCTTGCCTTGCCGGATTATCTTGGCTATGAGTCTGCATTGGCAATGGCTTCCAAATACAGGCCGCAGCTCCAGAATGCATTGAATTTGATGAAAACAGGCAATTTGGCAATTAAAATTATAGGCGGCAGGGACCTGCATCCTGTATCAGCAACCGTTGGAGGCTGGCTCAAGCTGCCAAAAAAATCTGATTTGCTGATTATCGGGAAGCAGCTGGAATCTGCAAAAGCGGATGCAATAAAAACATGCAAACTGTTTTTCTCTTTGAAGTATCCGGAGTTCCAAAGCAGGACGGAGTGTTTTTCCTTGATTGACAAAAATTCCTACGCTGTTCTTGAAGGCGAGTTTTCATCAGAAAAGATCTCTTTCAGAAAATCCCAGTATAAAGAATTTATTAACGAGTACCACGAGCCAAGGTCAACTGCCAACTTTGTCGTGAAAAGCGACCACAGGTACATGGTGGGCGCGTTATCGAGGCTGAACAACAGCCATAGGAAGCTCAGCAAAAATGCGAAAAAAATGCTCAAGCTGTCAAAGATAAGGCTGCCTTCAAAAAACCCGTATTTGAATAATGTTGCGCAGGCAATTGAGATTGTGCATTGCATTGACGAAGCAATCAGGATATGTGAAAATCTTAATATCAGGAGCGAGGCTGTGGAAAAACCGAAGCTCAAAGCAGGCAATGGAGTTGGCGCGATTGAAGTTCCAAGGGGCACTTTATGGCATGATTACACTATAAATGATAATGGAGTCATAACAAATGCAAACATAATAACGCCAACAGCGCAGAACCTTTTGAACATACAGGAAGATATAAGGGATTTTGTGCCTTCTGTAGCAAGCAAAAGAAAAGAGAAAATTGTGCTCGAGGTTGAGAAGCTGATAAGGAGCTACGACCCTTGCTTCTCGTGCTCTGCGCATTTCTTGGAAGTGAAATGGTCGTGATGCTCTCATTATTTGGAAGAATCTAAATGGAAAGGCAAAAATGTATAGAATTAAACATGTTTTGCGGAAACTGGGACTCCGCCAACCGAATATGTGTGGGGTGAATTTTCTTCGTCTTTGAATTTGTTTCCCTTTCTCACAACAGAATCCACTACAGCCCAATAATAGTCTATGAACCTGCTCACCACGGGATTTTTCATATTGAGTTTGTACATTTTTGCCTTTCCAACGACTCTTGTCTGTACAACTATCTTCTTTTCCTTAAACTCTTTCCATAATCCTTTTAATGTAGTATATCCTACCTCGGAGTATCGCGCAATATCCTTCATTGAATAGTCATACTCCGAATGTACTATTAAGAAGCTCCATATCCTGTTTTTAGGCGTGTCGCCTTCTTCCTGCAAAAATACTGACTTTGGCATTGTAATCTATACACTAATGCATACACCCATTAATATTTAAAGGTTTCTATTTAGACCCATAAGGGACTAAATTTAGACCATATACTTATATACTTCTTGATGCTCATTTTTTTACGTGGCCAAAGTAAAAAGAAGTGAGTACATAAGAATTAGCAGGACAATAGTAAAGAAGCTTTTTGATCAAAACTGCTTTGGGAAAGGCTCTGTTTATATTAACGTTTTAAAGTCAGGAATGCCAAAGGAAGATTTGGATAAAGTTGAGATTGTGCTGGAATCTCTGGTAAAGCAGAATATCTGCGGCAAAAAGAAAAAAGAGCATGGCTGGAAATACCACCTAAATATGGACAGGTACGACAAAATAAAGGAGATAATCAAAGAGAAAGGAAGTAATTCAATGATCCCGATTTTATTGTTACTTTAGCAAAATTAAGAACCACTAATAAAATGCGAAACCTGTATGTATTCGGCAATGAATACCTTGAAGATGACAATTTCGGCCATAAAGTTGCACAACATTTAAAAAAAAAGTTCAAGATAGTCACTTGTTATTCGCCTGAAACCCTTCTTGATGCCGGGGAAAAAGAAATAATAATTTTGGACGTAGTCAAAAATGCCGAAAAGCCAATAATAATTGACGACATTTCAAAACTAAAAACCAACAAAATCATAAGCTTGCACGATTTCGACCTGGGATTTTTTTTGAACTTGATGAACAACATGGGGATAAAAAGAAAGATTAAAATAATAGGAATCCCGGCAAAGGGGAATATCCGGGAAACAACAAGGAAAGTTATCGGGCTTATCGGCTAAAATGGAGAATAAAAAAGGATTGATGCTGGTTTTTGGGACTGCAATAATCTCCGGATTTTCTATTTTTGTGAACAGCTATGCAATACAGGGCACTAACGCGCCTGCTTTTGTTTTCCTCAAAAATTTGCTGGTTGCATTGATGCTTTTTGCGATATTGGCTTTTTTCGGAAGCTTTAAAGAGCTTAAAAAGCTGACAAAAAAGCAGTGGTATAAGCTCGTTGCAATAGGCTTTATCGGCGGCTCAATACCATTCATATTATTTTTTAAGGGACTGCAGATGATAGGGAAAGAGCCTGCTTCTGTTGGCTCGTTTATACATAAAACGATTTTCATTTATGCCGCAATACTTGCCATAATATTTTTGAAAGAAAAAATTAACAAATGGCTTATTGCAGGAGCTTTGTTGATTTTATCCGGGACTTATTTATTTGCAACGCCCAAATTCAGCTTAGTGGCATCGCAAACAATAATACAGGGCATGATTTTTGTGCTTGCAGCCACGATGATGTGGGCTTTGGAGAACGTAATTGCAAAACATGTGCTTAAAGAGCTTTCTGGAACAATAGTGGCTTTTGGAAGGATGTTTATCGGCTCAATTTTTATTTTGGCTTATTTGATTGCAACTGGCGAGCTGTCGGCAATAGCCAAGTTTGGACAGCAGCATTACCTTTGGATTTTTGTGACAGCAATGTTCCTTTTGCTTTATGTTCTTACATACTACAATGGCTTGAAGCTCGTTAATGTTACAACTGCAACTTCCGTGCTCTCTATCGGCGCTCCAATAACAAGTTTGCTTGCATTAGCTTTCAAAGGGCAGCAGATAAATCCTTACCAGATTTATGGGGTTATGCTCATATTTACAGGAGTTATTTCAATTGTTTGGATGCAGAAAATAGTATTCCCGGTTCATAAAATTCTTAAAGTGAAGGCTTATGGACGGGGTTGAACTAGCAGCAAGATTTTCTTACATAACCAACTCGTTAAGATTTTGCGGCCCTGAAGAGGCTTCAAAGCAGTTTGTTGATTATATAAATGAAAAAAGCTCAGCAGAATCTGTGCGGGAATCAATAAGAAAGTTTGAAGGGCTTTATCCTTATCTTTCCTCAATAGCGGAAAAGACAAAAAAGGATTTTCTTGACTACGATGTTGTCGAGGCATACTGGATTGGAAATGAGCTTCTTGAGGAATTTAATGATGGGGATATTAAAGGTATAATAAGAAAACTGATTAACGGGGGCCTGCCAAAATCAATTGGCGAAAAATTAATGAAAAATATGCCTAACGGATTTGTGCCTCATCACAATTTCAATGTTTTTTATGTCGGCGTTGGCAGGACAACAGGCTCTGTGCCGACAACATTAAATAACATGGACAACTGCAGAGTTTCTTATGGAAAAGTCGTTGAGATTTTGAAGGACAAACTGATTGTCTCGGCTTCTTCTCTCAAAAAAGAAAAAAACAAACTAATCATCAAGGAGCATGAGCCAAAAACAGCAGTTTACATTCCGGAAATTCTTAAAGGTGTCAAAAAAGATGACATCGTAGCTTTGCATTGGGGGTTTGCATGCGCTGTACTGAACCAGAGACAGCTTGAAAACCTCAAAAAATACAGCCAGAGGATTCTTGATGTTCTGAATGGGTGAAAAGTTCGTGAAACGCGTGTTATATGTTCGTGAGTGTCGCTTCGTTCATTATTATTTTACCTTATAGGTCGTGGAAGAACTTTCGTATAAGCTTAGGAATGCAAACTCAAAGAGATTCGCATAACGGGGGATTATACGCAGGCTCTAAAATTTATATTCAATTGAATTCTCGCTAAATTACGGAAACTAGAAGGGGGCGTACTAACAAAAAACATGAATATTTATAAACAATGTAGAATATTTACTATTAAGATGAAAACAGAAACAAGAAAAAAAGTAAAAGAACTTGTGAAAGAGGTAATACTATCAAAAATTGATAATTACAATGCTGAAACTGAGTATAAACCATTTTTCCAAGCAATTTTTACCAAAGAGCAAATATTAACTCACACTATTGTTCATTCGTTCTATACAAGCTTTGGAATGTCTATCTATGAGCAATTAGTGAAAATTCTTGCAGAAGGGGCAGGTTATGAAGCTCATACACAATATGATATATTAGGAGAAATAGATGAAAAAACAGAAGCAATTATCAGTAAAATTGATATGGATTTAAGGGCAGGAAAAAGAAATCCTGATATGAAAACAGAGTTTGAAGAAATTAAAAAATCCATACAAAAAGGAAAATCACTCGAAGACCCTGATAAAAGAGTTGATGTATTTGTCAAGAAATCTGATGGAACAGAAGTTTATTTTGATATAACTTCCCCAAAACCAAATATTAAGGAGTTTGTCGCACTAAAAAAGAAGCTGTTAAGATGGATTGGTTTAAGATTAAGCACTAATAAAAATACTAAAGTTATAACTGCTTTGGGGCTGCCATATAATCCTTATCACCCAGAGCCTTATAATCGTTGGACAAAAGGCAATATGTATGATTCAACTCAGCTAATGGTCGGGCAGGATTTTTGGAATTTTGTTGCAGGAGAAAATATTTATGATGAGTTTATTGAGATTTTCCAAGAAGTGGGAGAAGAATTAAGAGAGAAAATAAAAGATATAGCTAGGAAATAGAGAATTAATTGCTTTTCAATTTTTTGAGATTCTTATGATATTTTTCGTATATTGTTAAGTCTGAATTAAAGAGTTTACTAATCTTATCTTGAAACTGGTTCCCCCATAAGTAAGAAGGATGAAGCCAATACCCATCATGATAAGTAGAAAAAGAACTGTCAAAATATCCATATTCTTGAAAAGTAGTTCCAATTGCTTTTGAGATTATATCTTCTCTTTCCTTCATCAATGTTCTCAAATTATTTTTTATGGTATTATTGAAACTTTTGATTATTCTTTTATCAACCTTAACAGAATAATTAATCCAGCAACCTATTAGTTTCATAACAGAAAATAGGTCATCTTTTTGGTTTTTTTTAAGATTTGAATAGAATTTTAATAATTTACTGATTATATTTGAAGTTGCAACAGAATGTTCTTTATGGCTATGCAATAATATGGCTATTGAATCAATCAATTTTCCTTTTAATTCACTATAAGAATATGTTTTATAAGAATGTGTTACCTCATTTCTGTCATTTTCTTCTTTCTTAATAATCATATCTATATTTTCAAAGACAATATCAAACATATCTTCAATAAGTTTGTCTTTATCTTCTTTTTTTAGGTCAACATAGTGAATGATATAAAAGACAAACTCTGGATAAAATTGGTAAACAAATGAATCATTTTTTTCAAAATAATTGAGAATAATTTCCTTGTTGAATTTTAAATATTCTCTAATATAGTTAGAAAGATTAATCCTTTGAACATCATTATTTAATTGGACTAAACCTAATTTTGCTATTTCTATAACAAAAGAATCAATACCGAAAATACATGGATAAATGATAGACAAGTGTCTTGAGTTTTTCTTAATTTCTATTAGATTGCCTGAAAAATTTTTAAAATAATGTTGCAGATTATACAATTGATCATTAACATATTTAAACTCCAAAATCTTTACTAAAAATATTAAATATCTTTTCCTTTTGGCAATTATTATATTTCTATAAATCATATTAGCCCAATAATCATGACTCTCTTCAAATAGTCCCTTTTTTTCAGCTTCTAATTTTATTATTAGTTTCAGAAAGTTTTCAATCTGGTCAAGATAATGGACATAAGGATTATGATAACTATTGTAGATTTTATCATAAAATAAGATATGTTTTGAAATCGCTTGAACGATTGAATGACATACGGAAGTTCTTTTTAATTTGAATGTTTTATAAAAGAAGTTTTCTAATGACGCAAGAAAATGTATTGAATAACCGCTGTCTAATCCGAGCAATTCTCTGTTTTCAAGAAAACACATAGAGGAATTACTTATAGAGTTTACTAAATGTTCATACAATTTCTCGTTATAACTATTCTTTATGCTATCAAAAACAAAATTATAATTATCATTCAGATTATATGCAAATTTTTCATCATCCTTAAAGAAAAACTCTTTTGTTTCTTCTAAATAAACTTGCGTTATATTTGGAATTTCTTCCAGGATTTTTTTACTTACCAAGAAATCATTTTTATTAATTGCCGAGATTAAATTCTCAAATAGAATGTTTATTTTTATATTCAGCTCTTCGTTAAAATTTTCTTTTACTTTTTTTACATTTTTATCTACTTCCCCACCAGCATTTTTAAAAAGCATTTTCATAAGCTTGTTATGTTTTTTATCTTCCTTTTTGTATTTTTTAATGAAGCTTTTGGTATCCTTTGAAATAAAATCAAATAAATTTTCACTTTGGAAAGTATCAATGGTGAAGAATATTAAAGAGAAAAATACAAGGAAACCAGTTATCAGTAAGATATAACTAATGAAGTTATATGGAAAGATGTAACAATTAAAGTTATAGATAATATTCAAAATTGTTAATATGATAAAATAAATAAGGATTCCACCAAAGTAAGATAGGTATTTTATAAAATCCTTTGTTGTTAAATTATATTTGCTTATTTTATTAATTGAAAATCCGATTAAAGTAAAAATAATCGTTATAAAGAAAATGTATATATTTATTGAAATTTGATAAATGTCTAAGTGATATAATATCTTAGCATTATTTATTGTGTAATATTTTATAATATTTGATTGAAATGAAAAGAGTAAAATTAATGCCCCAACTATGACTATTGCCGTTATTAAAGACATAATACCAGATATTTTTTTAAAAGAAATCTTCATTTTTTCTTCATATGAAATATTATCTCTGCATAAGGTTGCCTGTCCCTTTCTGTTCTGTTTAAAACAGGTCTCTTAAACTGCTCAACAATTTTTAATCCACTTTTTTCTGCAATGATTGGATAAAGGTTATATTTGTCATTTGCAACTATGAAAAAATCCCCATTATCTTTGATAAATTTGTATATGTTTAGGAAAACCTTACTTATCCCTTCAACATACTCATCTTTTGCTTTTTGCCCCTGTCCTTTGAATAATGGGCCTATCTCTTTGTCATCTTTTCTTGAAATCCCAAAAAGCTCGTAAGCGTAAGCATGTTGTTCATGGTAATTGATTTGACCAACATATGGTGGAGAAGTAAAAATTCCATCTATTTTTTTATTTACTAGAAGCCTGTAAAATTCAGGGTTTTGGTCTTTTATTTCTCTAAAAATATCTGCTTCTCTTGAATCTCCATGAATAACACCAGTAAATACTTTTCTCTTTATATTTGAAAATTCCTTTAATCTTGCAACAGTATCAAAAGTATATCTTCTCAAATGACCATTTATTGTATTTAAAGGCGTGCATATTTTTTTATGCTTTCTGCAATAATAAGGTCCTGTTTGTGGCTCTTTTAAGGTAGCTAAATCTGAGTGAGTTGTTGCTCTGCAAGACCTTGCAGTTCTGCTTAATACAATCCTCATAATATTTTTTATTTTTTCATCTTTCTCATTTTCAATCAATTTTAAGTAATAAAATAATTCTTGTCTAACTCTTTTTGAGAACCATTTTGATAAGAAGCTACTCATCTTTTTTTCATCAAGGAGTATCGTTTTATCTTTAGTTCCGTTCTTTTCAAAAAACTTTTTATTTTCTTTAAGGAATTGCTTTAATTTTTCTTCTCCGTATTCCTCTTCTTCAATTTCGCCCTTATGTACTTTCCTCTTAAATTCAGGATTTGGAAAGTATTTTTTATTAAAATCGCTTAATCTTTCTTTTAATTCCAAATCAAAGCTATCATCAAATACTTTGTTGCTAAAATTGATTGTTTGTGATAAGATATTTTTTAGGGTATAACTTAATTTGAAAATGTCATATTCATCTAATTTTACTCTTGAAATCATGCAATTAAAATCTGAAATATCAATTCCTATCGAATGTAACCCTAACTCAGAAGATTGTACCAGTGTTGTACCGCTTCCCATAAATGGGTCAAGAATAGTATTTCCCTCTTTAAAGAAAATTTGTTTTTTGTAATCGTTTAAATGGGAATCTAAAAAATATTCCACTAATTGAGGTATAAACTTTCCTTTGTAAGGATGTAACCTATGGACGTGCTTTGTAGTGTCAGATTCTCTTAAATTGGAGAATGACAAACCCCAATTCAAGTCATCTCCTAATTGACTTTTCCATGATTCTTCTTTTTTTACTAAATGTTCATCATAGTATTTTTTCAGTTCATTTAATTTAATTTTTATCTTTTTTTCTTCGTCAAGGTACTTCTTAATCTTAGCATACTGAATAAGATAACTAATATTAGAAGTAGTTACAGGCCTATCTAGATAATCACTTGCCCATTGTGATGCTTGACCTAAAGACAAAAGTTCTTGACTCATTTTTCCACTTTTTTTGTTTTTTCTTCCATAAATACTTCTATGCTTCTTGATAATGCTACTGCATTTTTCTTACAAAAATCTTTATACTTTTCGTAGGTATCTTCATCAAGACTCAACGTCACATTTTTTTGTACCATAATTAACCCCTCAAATGAATACAAATGTATGTAATTGAGCAACTATATAAAGTTTTCGGGCCATTGTCCAGTGACTATAGATGACGCCCCTTACTATCTTTTTTTATGAAAAAAGAAGCAAAAAACGGATGCCCCCTTCCATTAAACGATACTCTGCTATCGCAGAATTTATTAGCGAGAACTCTTAATACTAACTTTGAGAACTTTTTTACAAAAAGCCGTTCTTCCACTAAAATAATATGAGAAGTAAATCAAAATCGGCATCAAAGCCGATTTTGGCGACACTCACAACTAAATCCTCACGAAATCGGGCATCAAAGCCCTCATTCGTTGCGGCTTAATTCATATAACACATTTTAGGCAGTTCGTTCGCTCAGCCATCAAAGGCATCGCTCACTCACCTAACATTTTTTCAGCTCTACAAAATTTATCCACTCTGAAACTTGTGGGTTTCCTCAAGTTTCGAGGGAAAATTTTGTGAGGAAAAAATGTTCGCCTAAAATTGTACGTTTCACGAACTTTTCTTTTTTATTTTTTTGAAGTCAATAGCCCCAATTCCAAAACTTAACCTGAAGAGGCAGCCCTTTTATACAATTTCAAGGATTCCAAGGCTTCTTTTTTGTTGACTTTCTGGACTACAATGCCGCCTTGCACTATTACATAGTTCCCTGTTTTGTACGAATTGTCAAGAACTTTGCCTTTTCTCTTCTCAATTTCATAGTCCACAGTAGCAATAGCATTTTTTATTTCAACAATTTTTCCCGGAACAGCCAAGCACATTTCAATCAACAATTATCTTGATTATTTTTATATCTTTCCCTTCAGCAAGCTCAGGAATCTTCCTGCATTTTGGGCATTCTATGAAAAAATAGTCATGCCCTCTTTCAAGAATTTTTGGGTGCCCCTGAAAGCCGCATCTGCACTTTGCTTTTGCTCTTTTAATCTTTGAGTTTATATTCCATTTAACCAGCCTGCCAAGGCAGCCTAAAAGCTCGTTAGCAGGAACGTGAGCCAATTCGCCTATCTCCAGATATATTTTCTTGACTTTGCCGTGCTTATTTGCCTCTTTTATTATTGAATCTGCAATGACGGTTTCGTGCATTTCTTTTTTGCGGAATTCAGCATTTATATATCTTGCTATGCCACATTACAAGGACAGAAAAACAAAAATTATTTTCTTACGACGCCGCTTTCGATTGCAGCTTTTTTGACAGCTTCCGCAACTTTCAGGACTACATCCTTATCCAGAGTGTATGGCAAAATATTGTCTTTTGTCGGCTTTACGCAATTAGCCAGGGCGTGAGCAGCAGCTATCTTCATCTCGTTGTTTATCATTGTTGCCTTTGCGTCCAAAGCTCCCCTAAAAACCCCTGGAAACGCAAGCGAATTATTGATCTGGTTTGGAAAATCGCTCCTGCCGGTGCCCACAACAGCAGCAACTTTATTTGCTTCGTCCGGCATTATTTCCGGCACTGGGTTTGCCATTGCAAAAACTATGGAATTTTTGTTCATTTTTCTTAAATCATCTGCATTAAGCAATCTGCCTGTTGAAACCCCGATAAATACATCCGCTCCTGCCAAAGCATCTTTCAAGGTTCCTTTTCTTCTTGACCTGTTTGAAATTCTGGCTATTTGGGCCTTGAACTCGTTTAAATCTGCCCTTCCATCGTAAATTATGCCCTTGCTGTCGCAAACCACAATTTCTTTTACAGAGGTGCATATGTTTTTGTCAATTTCCAAGCAAAGCAAAAGCTTTGTGACTGCAGTTCCTGCAGCCCCTGCGCCGCTAATGACAATCTTCAAGTCCTCAATCCTTTTATATACAACCTTGACAGAGTTCAGCAACGCCGCTAAAATTACAATTGCTGTACCGTGCTGGTCATCATGCATCACCGGAATTCCTATATTAAGAAGTTCTTCTTCAATCTTAAAGCATCTTGGCGCTGCTATATCCTCAAGGTTAATGCCGCCAAAAGCAGGAGCTATGTTTTTTACCATGCTTATTATTTCCTTGTCATTTTGTGTTGCGAGGCATATTGGAAACGCGTCAATATTTGCCAATTCCTTGAAAAGGACGCACTTGCCTTCCATGACAGGCAATGAAGCCTCTGCTCCTATATTGCCCAAGCCAAGAACCGCGCTTCCGTCTGTGACAACAGCAACAGAATTTGCTTTCATGGTGTAATCATAAACGCTGCTTTTGTTTGCAGCTATTTCCCTGCAAACCTCTGCAACTCCTGGCGTATAAACCAAGCTCAAATCATCTTTTGTGGCAACCTTTACTTTTGATTTTGTTGCTAATTTCCCATGGTTTAATTTATGAAGCTTTAGAGCTTCTTCTTTCAGGTTCATTATATCCGGAGTGGTTAGAATAGTGTTTTTAAAGGTTATTGTAAGAAAACTTCTTATCTCAAATTCCCCCTCAATCTCTCGGCTTCAATAATTTTCTTGACGGCGTTTATGTAAAGTGATTTTCTCATGTCGCACTTGAAGTCAGTGCACACTTTTGAAAGTTCCTTTACAGCATCTGTCATGTAGGTTTTAAGCCTTTCAAGCACTTCCTTCTCGCTCCAGTAGAAGTTCATTGAATTCTGAACCCATTCAAAATAGGAAACTACAACACCGCCTGCATTTGCAAGAATGTCAGGCATGACAAAAATGTTCTTGTCAAGCAAAATGTCATCAGCTTCCGGTGTTATTGGCCTATTAGCCATCTCAAGAATCAGCTTTGCTTTTGTATTATCAGCATTCTTCTTTGTTATCTGGTCTTCAAGAGCAGCTGGCACAAGCACATCTGTTTTAAGCTCGAGCAGTGCTTCGTTTGATATTTCCTTTGAACCCTTGAATTTTGACAATTTTCCGGTTTTATCCTTATGTTGAATGACATCTTTGATGTTTAATCCGTTTTTATTGTAAATCCCGCTTTTGGAGTCGCTCACAGCAACAACTTTATAGCCCCATTCATTCAATATCCTAGCAATGTTCATTCCCACATTTCCAAAGCCCTGCACAGCAACAGCTGTTTTCCTAGGCTTCATGTCGAAAATATCCACAAGTTCGTGCAAAACATAAGCCCCTCCCATGGAAGTTGAGAAATTCCTTGCTTTTGAACCTCCTAAGGCAATCGGCTTGCCGGTTATTGTGGCAGGAGCGTGCCTTCCTTTGAGCTTTTCATATTCGTCAAGCATCCATGCCATTATCTTTGCATCTGTATTTACATCAGGGGCTGGAATGTCAATGTCCGCTCCTATAAAATTATTGATTTCTCTTATGTAGCCCCTGCTCATTCTTTCCAGTTCTTCTTGAGAAAAGCGCTTTGGCTCAACCATAATGCCGCCTTTAGCGCCTCCGTAAGGCAAGTTGACAACAGCGCACTTCAAGGTCATCAAAAAAGCAAGCGTCTTTATTTCCTCAAGATTGACTTCCGGATGAAACCTTATGCCTCCTTTTGTCGGTCCTCTGGCATCATTAAACTGCACCCTATAGCCTGTGAAATACCTTATGTCACCGGAATCAAGCTTGACAGGAAAGCTGAATGTAAGAATTCTTTTGGGAATTGTCAGAATATCAAGCTCTGCCTGGCCAAGATTGAGCACTTTTGCAACCTTGTCAATTTGGTTGTAGCAGTTGATGCAGACATTGTCTTTTTCCATTGAAAGCAGCCTTATATGCTAAGCGCCTTTTTCAAAGCTTCCTTGTCAAAGCCGACAATTACTGTGCCGTTAACATCAACCACAGGCACTCCAAACTGGCCGGATTTTTCAAACATCTCGTTTCTTGCCTTTTCATTGTCGCCAACATTAACCTCTTCATACTTGACATTGTTGGCTTTCAGGAATTCCTTCGTCTTAACACACCAAGGGCATGTGCTTGTAGTGTAAACCTTAACTTTTGCTGATTTTGCCATTTATTCTCACCTCAGTTAGTATAAAAATAATAAAAAAATAAAAATAAGTTAACAGCAGCCTTTTCCTTTCATCTTTCCTTTTCCCATTTTGATAACCTCCTTAAAATTGATTATTCTAACAAATTTTGCTTGCTTTTCTCATTTAATAATCTTTCTTTTTTAACAGTATTCACGCCAGATTCCAGCTCATAAAAATTATTAAAGTGTAGAACAAAACGCCTATAATAAAGTATAGTGGCTTTTCAGCCTTGTCGCTCGGCAATGATTCCCTTATGACAATATAAAGCAATGTGCCAGTGACAAAAGATATTAGCTCGCCAAAAGCCGCAACTGCAAAGTCTGTATAAATTATTCCGGCAAAAGCCCCGAATAAGGGCGCCATGAAGTAAAAAACCTTGAATATGCTGCTTTTGAACCCAAATTCCTGGGGCAGAATCTCAACCACTATATAAAGAAGGAACGGCACAAAAAAGAGCAGTGTGTGGCTCAATCCCTTTAATGCAAAATTTACTAAGACAATGCCAATAAAAAAATTATAGGCAAAAAAATAAATGATGTGAATGTTCTTGTGATAAGAAGTTGGATTTTTTATTTGAATCCCTTTAGATAAATACTGCTCAACTAAGTTCAAAGATACAACGCCGAGCAGCGCATAAAGAAAAATATTCTTTCCGTCAATTAAGGCAAAAGTTGATATTTCCGGAAATAAGCTTAAGATTATATAAGATATCGCAACTCCTGCTGAAAAGGAAATCAGCTTTTGGTTTGTCCTTATCCTTTTCGAATAAATGTGCTCTGTCACATAATCTGCAAAGCTGAGAATGCCTGCCAATACCAATGATAATAGATGGAAAGTCATAGTTTAAAACTTGATTTAGAATCTATTTAAACTTTGTGTAAAAAGAAAATTTTAAAAACAGCAAATTTTTTTCTTTTTTATAATGAAAGAGATTCTATTCGGCACAGCCGGGATTCCATTAAGCTCAAATCCTCGCACAACTGTTGACGGCATAAAACATGTCAGAAAGATCGGATTGCAGGCAATGGAGCTTGAGTTTGTGCACAGCATAAACATTACAAAAGACAAAGCGCCTGAAGTTAAAAAGGCTGCAGAGCAAAGCAATGTTGTCTTGACATGCCATGCGCCTTATTTCGTCAATTTAAACTCTCTTGAAAAAGCAAAGGTCAAGGCAAGCATTGAGCGCATATTAAATTCTGCAAGGATTGCAAATTTATGCGGTGGCTATAGCGTTTGCTTCCATGCCGGGTTTTACATGAAACAGGAGTCAAAAAAGGTTTATGACACAATAAAGCAAAACTTGAAAGAAATAACTTCAACTTTGAAAAAAGAAAACAACAATATCTGGATAAGGCCGGAGACAACAGGCAAGGAAACCCAGTTCGGCAATGTTGATGAAATTCTGCAGCTAAGCCAGGAGCTTGGCAATGTAATGCCTTGCGTTGATTTTGCGCATTTCCACGCAAGGACAAACGGAAAGTACAATACTTATGAAGAATTTAGTGAAATCTTGGAAAAAATCGAAAAAAAGCTTGGCAGAAAAGGCTTGGAGAACATGCACATGCACATAACTGGGATTGCCTATGGTCCAAAAGGCGAAAAGAATCATTTGACGCTAAAGGAGTCGGATTTAAAATATCATGAATTACTGAAGGCTTTGAAATACTTCAAAGTCAAGGGGGTTGCAATCAGCGAAAGCCCGAATATTGAAGATGATGCGTTGCTGATGCAGAAGATTTATAATAAGATTTAATTAAAGCTGATAGAAATATTTATATATAACTGCAAAATAGTAACAAAAAATGGCACGCATTATAGAACTTCAGTTCATCCAAAAGTAAAAGTGTAAATCCTGAATCCCTTTCCTGCAACATTGATACTTAGCGCATGGCTTCCGTAATTCTCTGCATTTGCAATATTGTAAAGCTTGAACTCGTTTATGTTTGATATGCTTTTGTTTTCCTTGATAAAAACATCAGCCCCTTTATTTTTTTCATTCTCAAACTCATTGTCCAGAAATACAAATGCCTCTGAGCTGTTTTCAGAGCCAGCTACAATATTAACAGCTTTTGCATGGAAAATAAGCAAAATAGAGCCGTCATCACTTACTAATTCCAAGTTATCAGCATTATTCTTCCATTTTCCTTCTATGTAAACATTATTCGGAGTTATGGACAAAGGAAGTTTGTAGTCAATAATCCCATTTGCTTTCAAGCCTTCCGGATTGCCAAAATTCCCTCTTGAGAACTGGTAGCCAAAATAGATTTCCGGAGTTCTTATGCTCCTATATTCAACATCAATTGCTTCTTTAGGTTTAGTGACATTAAACATAATATCATTTTTTTTATTCAGCCTTTCCATTCTCTCTTTTAGCAAAGTTTGTATCATCCTCTCTGTCTCATCGTATGCACCTTCTCCAATGTGGTCATATCTTATGTATCCATCAATGTCAATCAAGAACTTGTGCGGCCAGTACCGGTTCTGGTAGACGCTCCATGTTGCATAGTTGTTGTCCTGGGCAACAGCATACTTCAATTGATAATCATTAACAGCCTTCAGTACATTTTCATATTTTTTCTCAAATTCAAATTCTGGCGTATGCACACCTACAATGACTAATCCTTTATCTCTGTACTTTTTGTCCCAGTCCTTTAAATAAGGAAGCGTTCTTATGCAATTGATGCAGGTGTAAGTCCAGAAGTCAACTAAAACAACCTTGCCCCTTAACTGCTCTATCTTCAACGGCTCTGAGTTAATCCACTTTTCAATGCCAACAAAATCAGGCGCTCTTGGATATTTTGTATTTTGTTCATTAGGGTTAGTTTGCGGCTGGGCTTGGGCTATGTCGGGCTTTTTGGATTCTATGTATATTATGGCTGCAACTACAAAAACCACAGCAACTATTGTTAAAAATGGTTTTTTTATAAAAGTTAATGTTTTCATGATAAAAGCGAGGCTGCAAAAAACCAGTTTGCCACAACATTCAGCTTGTTTGTGAATACAAGTATGCCCAAAATCAATAATAATATCCCTACAATGATATTAAAATATTTCAAAACTGTTGCTGATTTACTGATAAGCTGTGTTGCCTGTGTTGTGAATAATCCCACCAGCAAAAATGGGATCCCAAGCCCAAGGGCATAAGAAAGCAGCAGGATAAAGCTTAAGCTTGGCTTTGCAGCAGCCAAAGCCAGTATGCTGCCAAGAATGGCGCTTACGCAAGGCGTCCATCCAACTGCGAATGCCGCTCCAAAAACAAACGAAGTTACATAAGTTATGCTGAATTTTTTCTTCACAGCAAATTTGTGCTCTCTCTCGAGAAAATTTATCTTTATCAGCCCTAAAATATAAAACCCAAATAAGATGATTATTATTCCACTGATTCTTGAAAGCCATGTCTGCACGTTGTAGGATACTCTTTCCAATACTGTATTCAGCAGAACTCCAAGCAAAGCAAAGATGACTGAAAACCCAAGCACAAAAGCTACACTATTCAAAAACACCTTTAACCTTGCTCCCTGCTGTCCTGTGCTTGTGCCGGATAGATAGGCTAAAAAGCCCGGTATCAGAGGAAGGACGCATGGGCTGATGAAAGATATAATGCCGGCAATGAATGCAACTATAAGTGTTGGCTCAACCATTTTAAATTAGCTTTCGTATTAAAATTAAAAAATTTATATTATTTATTTAGTTTTGGTTGGGTATTTAAACATTTACCTTAATCCTAGAACTCTCAATCCTCTTGTACAAATAGAATATCAAAGCCAGATAAGCCCCATAAGCAATAACCTCCAGCAGGCTTGGGTTTCCGTTGTAGCCAAACAGTCCCTTCAAAAACCCGCCAATCAATCCATTTTCATTCAATATATTGTTTATGTCAAACAACGGGTTTATTATTCCGCTCACCAATCCAGCCTCTTCAAACTCGTGAAATCCATGAGCTACCAGGCCTGCTGCAAACAATATCAATAAGATGCTGCTGACATTGAACAACTTTTTCAAATTTATTTTTTTGGTGCTTACAAAAAACAGGTAGCCGACAATGACTGCTGCAATAATTCCCAATGTTCCTCCTATAAAGTTTATGCCGCTTGCATAGTTTATTGCATTCAAAAAGATAACAGTCTCAACGCCTTCCCTTATTATTGCTATGAATATAATCATAAAAATTCCAATATGTGAGAATAATGGCGTGCTCATCAAGTGCTTCTCAACCTTTCCCTCAATTTCTTTTGAGATGTGCCTTTGCTGCATCATCCAAAATATCATTGTGGTAAGCAAAACAGCTCCAATAAGCATTGTTGTGCCTTCAAAAATCTGCTCTGCCTTTCCTTCAAAATCTCCTGCAAAAAACGTGAATATAAAAGCAGAAAGTATGCTTGCGAGAATCCCAAAAACAATGCCGTAATAGACTGTTTTCCTGTAGCTTTGGTTGTTTGTCCTGTTTAGGTAAGCAAGAACAATTCCAATGACTAAGCTTGCTTCCAAAGTTTCCCTTGATGTGACTAAAAATGATTCCAGCATTATATTTCTTTATTTATATGGGTACATTGATTTGTAGTGATGGGGTTCTGCTAAATGATGCCCTCCAATTGCACCAGCAACAGCAGCACCGACAACATATGGAACGCCTAATCCAGTTGCCACAGCTGCACCGCCAAGCAGTATCCCGCCAACCAAGCTCCCTATATCGCCTTTATCAACCATAAAAACCACCTTGACTTAACAATTGTTAATTTGGGGTGATGGCTTGTATTTAAAGCTTTCTAGAGGCTTTCCTATATGCGTGTTATATAGTGCGAAATTCGTTATTTTATATATATTTTATATATAGAAACTTGTTATAAGCTGCCTTTTAGGGTATCTTTTATGATAGCAGGGCATATCCTTGTGATTCCATCAATGCCTCTTAGTTTGTCAGAAAAAACCCTTAACTCATCTCCGTTCTTAGCCCATACTTCAAGCATGAACATATGGTCTCCTGTTGAAGAAGCAACATATTTTACTCCGTCAAGCTCTGTAAGTTTTTTCGCAATATCAAGGTATTTTTCAGGCGCCACATCAACTCCGATTAAGGCTATGTTTTCAAATCCAATTTTGTTTGTATCAATAACCAAGGAATATTTTTTGATTATTTCATCATTTTCAAGCTTGGAAACTCTTTTTCTTATTGTGGATTCGGAAACTTTTAGCTTTTTGGCTATTCGCATGAATGGAGTTCTTGAATTTTTTGAGAGAGCGTCTATAATGCTTAAGTCCAGTTTATCCATAAAACCACCCAATAAAGTCAATCAAGCGCTTTGCCTGAACAATACATATCTTTTGTCAACATTAATGTAATCTGATTTTGTCTTTGAATCCAGCTTGTCCAATAAAGTGTTCAAAGCAACGAAAGATATGGCGATTCCAGCAGCAAACAGCAGCCTTTCATAAATCACTATGGGCATTAAAGCAATCCATGCGCCTGGTGTCATTGGCACTATATAATTCCACATTGCGCCTCCAACAGCATGAGCTGTGAATGTTGCTCCAAGGCTTCTTAAAAATGCCTTCTCGCCATATTTTTTAGGCAACAATTTTATTATGATTGGAATTGTCCAAAACAACGAAAAATACCAAACTTGCCTTCCAATAGGATGCGCTATAAACAAAACAATTGCTGCAATTGGAACTAAAAAGCTTGCCTTGTCCTTTTTTGTTCCAAAGTACCATGCTGCAAAAAGCATCGGAGTTAACCTCAACACTGTAACCAAGTCAAAAGCTGAATGAGTATAGATTTTGCTTGCAACCTCTGCAATCAAAACAGCTAGAACACCAACAACAGGCCCCAAAAAAGCGCCTGCAACCGGGCCAAAAAACTGGAACAGCGTAAAGAACTGGCTTTCAGCACCTATTAATTTTGAGAAGTTTATCCTGTCGCCAGCAAAAACCAAAATGCTGAATATAAGCAAAAACAATAGCCCTTTCTTTGTGATTAATTTGTTAAGCTCCATTATGCTGCCACAAAAAAAGTTAAATAACTTGATTTAAATAATTTTCTATCAGAAATTCTCAGCCAGGTAAACAGCATAAGTTTTTCCTTTCAGCTCTCTTTTAACAAGATGCTTTTTCTCAAAATCTGTAAGAATCTGGCTGACTTTGGCTTTTGATAAATCAGTTCTAAATTTCAATGTTGATTGTGTAATTCCATCCTGCTCCTTGATGGCTTTCAGCACTTTTTGCTCGTTTTCATCCATTGCCTTCAGAATTAATTCAAACTTGTTCTGCTCCACTTTTATGTTCTTTTCTTCCTCAAGCCTTTTGAGGATAGCCTCTTCGCTTGTGCTGAAAAATAAAAGGTATATTCCCAATGCTCCAATAAACGAGATTAATCCAACAGCAACGTGCGATAATCCGATTAATGACTCAACTCTCTGGCATTCATTTGTTGGATAACATTGCAAAGTAGTTGTCTGCCTGCCAAGCACCCCCATGAAACCAAGTGCCAGTATGCTTGCTAATACGCTGATTGACAAAATCACAAATCCAAGCTTCTTGTTCTCCATATAAAGCACAAATATGCTTTGTTATATATAAATTTTTTGTACAGTTAGTCAACAATACCTTTTTAAATATCCTCTTTTACATATAGTTAGGTGACAAAATTCAAAAAGTATTATCCCTATGGGTTAAAGTAAAGGTTTAACTAAGGGTTAAGCTTAAAACACTATACTATCAAATCTAAGGGTTAGGTTTAGTAAATTTTATATAAGTTGGTTCTTTATATAGATTTAGTCGAAAAGGCTTATATGATTGAGTTTCGCTTAGGAGATTTAAATGTTTATAAGGACTACGAATCAGTTTGTGTTCAATCAAGCACTACAATATCAGCACAACTTGAATTATTAAGAATGATTTTTAGTAAATACAGTAGAGTTTATATAAAAGAATGTTCTGGAAGCTTTCATTTTCAAGTAAGACTTAACAAAACTTTTGAATTCTTACTTCCAAAAGAAGACTTGATTGAAAATTGGATGTTAGAGAATGACTCACATTTTATTGCTTTTTTTGCAGGATATTTTGATGCAGAAGGCAATGTTCAACTTTATAAAAACCGCTTGAGACTAAGAGTACGTTCGTGTGATAAAAATATTCTTTATTTAGCACATCAGAAATTACAGAATCTAGGAATTAGGAGTATTTTTAGACTAGAACTTCTTGCTGGAATCTATAAATATAAAAAATTGAACAAAGATTTTTGGGGTCTTTCAATTAACAGACAAGATGACATAATGAGATTAATTAAACTTATGCTTCCAGATTTGAAGCATGCAAATAAGAGAAAAAGTTTAGCTATATCGGAAAATAAAACTTAATAAGTCTGCTCTAATAAATATTTATAAAGAGAGGTTTATTCTATAGTCGTATGAACAAATCAAAATTCAAAGCTAAGCGGATACTTGTAACGAGTGCCCTACCCTATAGTAACGGGCCAATTCATTTGGGCCATCTGGTTGAATACATACAGACAGATATATTTGTCAGATTTCTTAGGTTGATTGGCGAAGATGTCCTTTTTGTCTGCGCAGACGACACTCATGGTGCTCCAATTGAAATAAAAGCAGCAGAGCTTGGCATAAAGCCAGAGCAATTAATTGCAAATGTCTACAAGGAGCACGTCAAAGACTTCAAGGATTTCCTGATAAGCTTTGACAACTATTACACAACAAACAGCCCTGAAAACAAGCATTACAGCGACTTGATTTTTGGAAGATTAAAGGAAAAAGGGTACATATACACCAAAGACATTGAAGTCACTTATTGCGGGCACTGCAGGAGAACTCTGCCTGACAGATATGTAAAGGGAAAATGCCCGAAATGCAAGGCTCCTGACCAGTATGGCGATGTATGCGAGAACTGCAATGCAGCATACAAGACAATTGACTTGATTGATCCATATTGCGCAATCTGCAAAAACAAGCCGATAAGAAAAATCTCAAAGCATTATTTCTTCAGATTAAGCAAATTCTCGAAAAAGCTCGAGTCATGGCTAAAGAAAAACAAGAACCTGCAGCAAGAGATAAAGAACTTTGTTTTCAACTGGATAAAAAATGGATTAGAAGACTGGAACATATCAAGAGACGGGCCTTATTTTGGCTTCAAGATTCCGGGAGAGGAGGACAAGTACTATTATGTATGGCTTGATGCTCCAATCGGCTACATTGCAAGCACAGACAACTATTGCAAAAAGAAGGGATTGAAAACAGAGGATTATTGGAACAGCAAAGACGCAAGAATTTACCATTTCATCGGCAAGGACATAATTTATTTCCATTTCCTTTTCTGGCCTGCAATGCTGATTGGCTCTGGATTCTCATTGCCTTATCATATTCTTGTCCATGGGTTCCTGACACTCAACGGCGAGAAGATGAGCAAGAGCAGAGGCACTTTTTTTACTGCAAGAGAATTTTTGCAGAAGAATAATGCAGAGCATCTTAGATTTTACTATGCCGGCTTATTAAGCGGCAGAATGTCTGACATAGACCTGAGCTTTGACGACTTCGGCAAAAAAATAAACAATGAATTAGCGGCAAATATAGGGAATTTTTGCTACAGGGTTTTAAATTTTTTGAACAGGTATTTTGATGGCGAAGTTAAAGATGTTGACAACAATAAAACATTAATCAATGAAATAAAAAAATTAACAAAGAATATTGAAAAAAGCTATTACGGGCTTAATTTTAACGAGGCGCTTAAAGGCATACTCCATATTTCCTCTCTTGGCAACAAGTGCTTCCAGGAGAATGAGCCGTGGAAACTGATTGAGAAAGACAGGGAAAAAGTGCATAAGATTCTTGGCTTGTGCGTCAATATTGTTAAGAATTTAAGCATATTAATTAAGCCAATCCTGCCGGATTTTTCATTAAAACTGCAGAAACAATTAAATCTTCAGAATCAAAAATGGAGCAACATTAATTTTGAATTAAAAAATCATAAAATAGGCAAAGATGAAATACTAATCAAAAAAATAGAAGAGAAAAAAGAAATAAAACAGTCGAATGCGAGTGAGTTGCCTGCGAGTTTGCGAGCAGGCTCGCAAACAAGTCGAAGCGAGACTTGCTCACACGTCACTTTCCCACTAAATCTAAAAGTTGCAAAAATCATTGACATTAAAGAACATCCAAATGCCGAGAAGCTCTACATTTTGGACATTGATTTGGGAGCTGAAAAAAGGCAGCTAGTTGCTGGATTAAAACCTTACTACAAAGAAGAAGAACTAAAAAGCAAGAAAATAATTGTTGTCACAAACCTGAAATATGCAAAATTAAGGGGAGTTGAAAGCCAGGGAATGCTTTTGGCAGGGGATGACGGAAGAAATGTGGGTGTTTTGACAGCCGAGCATAGCAATCCTGGCGACAAGGTTTATCTGGAAGGCTTTGAAAATTCAAATAAAGAATTAAGCTTTGACGAATTCTTGAAAATAAGCATCACAGTAAAAAACAGCAAAGCCTACTTTGAAAACAAGGAATTAAAAACAGACAAGGAAATTGTAAGGGCTGAGAGGGTAAAGGACGGCGCAAGGGTCAGGTAAAAGTATTTTTATACAAAAGAATTTGCTGCCTTGGGCTTACCTCATTGCTCATTGGAGAGCTGTCCTCGAGTATCTTGCCGTTTTCTGCAAATACTTTTGTTGAGAATCCTGTTGTTTTTATTATATAATCATAAGTGCCGTCATTGACATTGTAGCCTTTGGATATGGCAACGCCCTTGTTTTTGACAATAAGAGAGTCTCCTTTTGCATTGTTTCTTGACGCTAATGGAAAAGACTTGTCTCTTTCAACAAGCTTGATGTTAGAGAATCCCCTTGTGAGTAGTAGGTAATTAACTGCAAACCCGCTTATGTCAACAGCGTTCATATACAAACTCAGTTTTTGCTTGTCAAATGTCAATGACAGCTTTTCATCCCTGTTGATGTTGATTGCCCTGCTTTCCCTCAGTTTTTGCTGCTCTGACGGATTTACAGCTGCAACAGCCACGCTTGATTTTGGATTAAAAATAAATGTGTTTGTAAGGTAAGTTCCGGGGCTTTCGCTTCCGATGCCAAGATAGGTTGTTGTGCCCCTTCCAATGTAAAGCTGGTTGCTGTTTGCATCAGTTACTGAAGCTCCCGGGCCTGCAACGGAGATTTTTGTTGTGCCTCCTTTGTCAATGTTGACGTTGCCGTCCTGCCGGTACACAACTCCCTGGTTTTCTGCCCCTTTAAGCGTGAACATGTTGTTTTGCCTGTGGTCTATGACGTGCAACGAGCTGAAAGTAACGCTTGTTACTTCTCCTCCAGGAAGCGCAGCAAGGCATTGTGATGCTTTGTCTTTTGTATCAACAACGCATATTGGCTTGCCAGCGCATTCTAATTCAGGATGGTCCGGGCAGTTTGTCCAGTACGAATTTCCAAGAGAGGAAGTTTTTGATGCTGCGCTTGCCACGGCTATGTCAGACTGCGCAGATTGCATATTTTGAGTGTAATAGTTATTTTGCACAGGGTCTTCATCTGCACTGCCGTCGAAAATCCCGCTGGCAAAGGAATATGCCCCATACAATGCAGAGGCTGCCTGCACTTCGGGCAATTTTTTAAGGACTTCAAGCATGACAAGGGATTGTTTCCACCAAGGCAGTTCTATTTTTGCTGCGGTCATTGCAGCCCGAACATCCTGGTTTGCCAAAACAGTCCTGCTTTGTTCTGTCGCAAACTGGTTCAATGCATTTTGATCGCAGGCTCCCTGGCATCCCCTTATGAATTCAGCAAGCTTCTCAGGATCTTGGAATTCGTATTTAGTTTCTAGCGCAGCCTGTTGGAATTCACTGCTTGTCATGGGAGAATTGCCCTCTATGGCCGCTTTGTGGCTGTTCCCATATTCTTTAAGGATTTTTGAGTATTGGTCTTTTTTTATTCCCTGGCAACTCAATCTTGTAAAACTCTGGAACTTTCCAACAGGCACTTTTTTGAGGCAGCTGTTTATTTCTCCGCAACCAACGCCGGCACCATAAACTCCCGATTCTGTTATTGTTTTTTGAAGCGAGTCGGCCTTTGTAATGCAGGTCGCCTCAGCAGCTTTAAATGTTGACGACGCCGTGTTTTCGCATGTTTGATGCTCAGCTTCACATTCTGGCACGCATGACTCATAAGCTGCAGAGCAGCCTTCCACGCAAGCTGCGCAAGTTGTTGAGCAAGTCGTAACTTCAGTATTACAAGTTGAGGATGCTGCATTATCACACGTAGTATAAGATGTAATGCATTCTGCATTCGCACAGTCGGTTGAGGATATGCAGCCATAAGGATTTGGGGCACAACCAGCTGTATTTGGGGCACAACCTTGCGCATAAGCAAATTTAATCATCATTAATAAAACTAAAATTCCAAGTAAAATGTCTGCTTTTCTCATTTTCATTTTGCCAAATTAATCTTATTAGCCCACTGAAAAATATAAGGCTCATCGTCAATCTCGTTCTCCAGATCAATTATCCTGTAGATTATTGTGTTTTCATCGTGAGTGTAGGCTGTAATGTTGTAGTTCCTGTTGCTCACATCAGTCAGATAGTCCCAGTGTATGTACCTGTCATTTTCAGTTTCATCGGCAACAATATGCCTTGCTATCGCAATTATATCCTTTAGCCTTGCCTTGACCTCTGTAACATAATTTGAGTCAAGATTGCGAGTTTTAAAGCCTCTGTTTATGCTTACTGGGTAAATGATGTTAAACGCAGCCTCGTTGTCTGTCAATTCAACACTTGTCTTTGGATTGTTATCCGCAATCCTTGTGTTTTTAAAAGACTTGAAGCCATTGGTGCATTCTCTCAAATTTTCATTAATGTATTTTGCAAGCACAAGATCATTGAACTCCTGCTCGGTAAGAATGAATGACTTGCCTTCATGATAGTAATAAGGAAGCCTGTAGCTGGTGTCAAAATTGTAAAAATTTGGAAAGGCATCTTCTTTCAGATTTCCTCCTATAAATCCAAGGTAAAACACTGCGTCTTTTGAAGTCTTGTCAACACATGACTGGACAAAATTCCTGATGTTGGTGTCATCAATCCTTACATTTTCTATTTCCGGCTCGAGCTTTGAGGTGCTTGTGTCTCTTATAATTGCAAACAAGATAAAGCCGCCAAGAAGCAGTATGCCTGCTGCTACAAAAAGCGTCACTTGCCCTCTTCTTTTCATTTTCGTGTTTTATGTGAATCCATTTTAAAAACTCATTGTATTAATTTTATTGCCTTGTCAATTTCTTTCTCGCTATATCCTTCCCTGAAAAGCGCATCCTTTATTTGCTGCAGCGCATAGCCGTGCCTGACATTATCTCCTATGTATTGTCTCAATGAACTTACTGTCCGGTCTTCTTTTCTCTTTTTTATGAATAAGAGCAGCAGAATGCTGATAACAGCAACTAAAGCAAGTAAAATCCAGATAAGATAATTTGATTTTTTCTGTGGCTTTTCTGCTTCCTCAATTCTTGGAGCGCCTGGCGATTTTTGCGTTATTTTTGAAGGTAAAGATGCGTTCACCGTGCCTGTTCCAGCAGCTTCGCAATCAGCATCAGCTGCCGGTGAGCAATCGGAGTCGCATATTCCGTCCTCAATTCCATCGCAAAAATCATCCTGGTTTCCGGACGGGCAGTCTTTTGTGCAGCTTTCATATGATTCATGCTTCTCGCATATGCCATTGCCGCATGTGTCTGCAAAAGAGCTCACATCAATGTCCATGACCTTTGAATTTAACGGGTTGTATATCTCGATTCTTGCGGCAGCAATGGAATAAGGCACATAAAGGATGTATTTCTTGTTTTCAGAAATATTGTAGTGCAAAGAATCAATCAGCTTGTCCTCAAATGATATTATTTTTATCAAAAATCCCGACTCATCAGCTTTGTTTTGTTCGTATTCAACCTCTCTCAAGCCTATCTGGTCAAAAACCAGCGAGCCTGAAAAGTACTTAACCTCAACAACAAAATACTTTGCAGCGCTGGCATTAACAGCTAGCAGCGCCATCAAAATTATGAAAATTGCTATTTTCTTGCTCATTTTATTCAATTGTTGCGTTTAATAAAATCTGTACAAAGGCAAGATTGCTGTTTTTGTCTTTTGCTTCGATCAGCGCGTAATTCGTGCCGTTGCTTAAATTCAAAACGAAGCTGTCATTTGTTTCTTGATCTATCGAGCTTGAAAGCAGCTGCAAATTATTCAATGACAATGAGTAATTGACAGGATAATTCATTCCTGACACAGTGAAATTCATGCTTACATTTTGGGTTGTGTATGTTATATTGTCTAGAGTTAAAACAATAATTTTTGGCGGCGTTGCAAGATTCACTATTTCGTCTGCAAGCTTCTTTGGAGTCAATATGTAGCTGCAGAAAGAGCCAAAAGCTGTGATTATTTCAGTGTTGGTTATGTTTTTGTAGAACAGCACTTGAGGGTTTGTCCTTATTACTCCAAGGCTTTCTGTAATGCAGTAATCTTCATTTTTGTCCAGAATCACTATGAGGTCTTTTACATTGTTGTAAGAGGGACAGTAAGACTCCACATCAGTTTTTATCGATGCTATATCGGGATATAACAATGGCTGCTCTTTTCTGTAAAAATTAAATTCCTCTTTTATATTCGCGAATTTGTCAATGTTAAACAGCAGGTTCAGGAAGTTTTGAGAGTCTGCTGCAAATTCTTCATAGCCGTTTTTAAGGCTTGCATAGTTGTCTGCTGCGAGGATTATGCTGGGCTTCTTGTCCGGCTCGTTCCACTCGTGGTCAATCGGAAGGCATTTGTTGTTGTTTAAAACCACAAGGCTGCCGGCTTTTTTGACACTTTGCTGTGTTTTGTCTTTATATGTGACAACAATGTCAATATCCAGCTTTCTGAAGCCTTCAAAATCCTTTATTTCCAAGCTGAGCCAGTTGTTGCCATAGAGGTTGTCGTCTTTTGTGCCGTCGTTATGCGAGCCATCATCATAAAGTGTTACAGAATCAACTAAGCTCTCTCCGTCTCTCAATTCAGCTATGACATACAGCACCTCAGTTTTATCATAAAGATAATATTTTATATTGAAAGAAGATTTTTGGTAGTCAGCAGGAGGCTTGACAGTTGCAACTCCACTTCCTTTCTTGTTTTTGATATTGTACTGACGTGCTGTGTAAGACCTGTCAGTAAGGTTCCTGCAGAAAACTATATTGCTGCAATCTTTGTTTACATTAATTCCATAATTGCTTACGCAGTTTCCGTAAAGGTAATTTGTCAAACAATATCCTTCTTTGTCAATGCAGCATCCCACATTGCATGCCTGAAGTTCATTGCATTTTTGCCCGTCAGCAAAGTTCCCATAGCAATCATCTCTTGAAGTCTGCTGGCATACAGATGTGCAGCATCCCTCATTGCTTGTTTCAGTTATTGCGTATCCTGTTGCTTGCTGCTGGCTTTCCGGGATTAAATTGAATGCAAACATTAAAAAAATAAATAATAATGACAGCAATATTGAGGAAACTTTGGCATATTGCAATTGCTGGTGCCTTCTCAGCAAATAGCCAACATAGCATTCATCATAGCCATGCTTGACAAGGACATGCTTTACTGCATGTTTAGAGTATCCTCTGCTTAAATGCTCCTTTACGTATTTATTCAGCCTTTTGTCTATTTTATTTTTTTTCAGCATTTTTTAGCATAGAAACAAGATTTTTTGATTTGCCTATATACTTGACAACCTTCTGCCTTATCTTGCCGTTAATCCTCACGCTCTTTACAAGATAATAATAATTATTATTGTTGATTTTTTTGACTCTCAGGAATACCATTAGATTGCTTAGGCACTACTATATATTTAAATGTTTTGATTAGTGTACATTTTTAGATATTTAGGCATTTAAAAATATGATTAGGCACTTTTAATATATTTATTTTAGGCACTATTTAGTAATTATTAGGCACTACGATAGGAATATTGTATTTAATACGGCAATAGATTAGGCACTACCAGACATAAATTTAAATTTTTTTGTCAACAAAAACCTTTATATAGTACAATGCCTAACAATATGCTATGGAACAAGAAGCCAAGGAAATCAAGCAGATTATAACAAAAGACATGACAATAGGTGATGTTGTAGCAAAATATCCTTCTGTCATAGAGCCATTGCAATCAGCTGGAGTTCATTGCGTTGGCTGCCACGTCTCATACCATGAAACACTTGAGCAGGGCTTCAAGGGTCATGGAATGAGTGACGAGGAAGTTGACATGGTAATTGCAAAGTTAAACACATCTGTTGAAGAGTCAAAGCATGACCAAGGCAAGGAATTCATAATCACAAACAAGGCATCTGAAAAATTAAAGGAAGTTTTGAAGGAAAACAACAAGGAAGGCTCTGGCTTAAGGGTTGAGATTGTGCCAGGAGGCTGCTCAGGCTTCCAGTATGGCTTGGAATTAGATGACAATACCACAGACCTGGATTTAGTTCTGGAAGATAAGGGAGTCAAAGTGATAATCACCAAGGAAAACATGCAGTTCTTGAAAGGGGCAAAGCTTGATTATGTTGACAGTTTGCAAGGGGGAGGCTTCAAGATAAGCAACCCGAATGCGCACAGCTCATGCGGCTGCGGCCAGAGCTTTGAGCACTAAGGATTTTTAGGTTTTTTAAAATTTAATTTTTTATATTGGACATGATAGGGGGATATTATAAGGTATAAAAAAAGGAAGATGCAGTTCAAATAGAAACTATGTATGTTTAGCAGAAACTGGCACTGCACTGACCGGATATTGTGGGATTTCTTCTTCATCTTTGATGTTGTTCTCCCTTCTTACAACCGCATCAACTAAGAAAAAATAAATATTTTGTAATTATTCTTCTTAGTTGATTTTGAGTTTAAATAGGGAGAGTTATACCTTAACTTTACACAACAACCTTTAAAAAAAGATAAAGGCTACCTTGATTCATGGGAGGCATAGAGAAACTAAAACAGGAATACGAGCTTAAAAAACCCAAAATAAAAGAAAGGCTAAGCCAGTTTGAAAAGTTAAGGTATAACTCTCCCTATTTAATTTACAGGAATGGTGAGTTAAGTTTATCGCCAGTTGAAACAAAAGATGACTGCAGGATTTTTGAAGAATTATGCTTCTGCATTTTCACAGCAAACACAAGCGCTGAAATGGGTTTGAAGGCAGTAGATGCTGTAAGGAATGTGATTCTAAATGGAACTGCAGAAGATATGACAAGAAGGCTTGGAGGGATCTACAGGTTCAATAATGTGAGGCCGGCACATATTACCCATACAAGGAATTATTTAAAAAATTTATTAAATTTTAAATTAAAAAATAAGATAGAGTCATTTAAAGATAAAAATGAGTTAAGGGATTTTTTTGCATTAAACAAGGGCATAAAAGGGCTTGGCATGAAGGAAGCATCGCATTTTCTGAGGAATATTGGATTTAAGGGCTATGCAATACTGGATAAGCACATAATAAACTCGCTGCACGAGTTTGGAGTTTTGAAAACAAATGAAAAGCCTAAAAATAATAAAGACTACCTAGAGATGGAGCAGAAATTCATTGATTTCTCTAAAGATGTTGGAATTGACATGGACGAGTTGGATTTATTGCTGTGGAGCAGAAAAAACGGGAGAATTTTGAAGTAAAATGCAATCACCAATCAAAAACATATCCAAAATCATTAGATTATTAAAAAAAGAAACAAAACAATTTGAAAATCCAATTGCAACTGAGATTGGGGAAAAAACAAGAAGCCCTTTTATGGTTTTAGTGTCTTGTCTTTTATCTTTAAGAACTATGGACAAGGTAACCGGGCATGTTTCCAGAAAATTGTTTGAGATAGCAAAAACACCGCAAGAAATTAACAAGTTATCATTAAAAAAACTTCAAGAAATAATCAGGCCTGTAAATTTTTACATAACAAAATCAAAGAGGATAAAGGATATTTCAAGAATATTGGCAAAGAAATACAACGGAAAAGTCCCATGCGATTTCAATGAATTGATGAAATTCAAGGGTATTGGGAGGAAAACTGCAAATATTGTGATGACGTACGGATTTTTCAAAAAGGATTACATTGCAGTTGATATTCATTTGCACAGAATCCCGAACAGGCTGGGATGGATGAAAACCAAAAATCCGCATCAAACCGAAGAAGAATTAAAAAAAATAGTTCCTAAAAAATATTGGCAGGATTTGAACGATATTTTTGTTGCTCACGGACAGAATATATGCTTGCCAATAAGCCCTTTCTGCTCTAAATGTTATATAAATAAATATTGTCCAAAAATGGGTGTTGCAAGAAGCCGTTAAAATTCAACCTAAAATCGCACTATTAAAACTGCTATATTTAAATACTAGTTTTCAAATAAATCCCTTAAAAGAGGTACCCAATGAGAGATTTTGTGTTGTTTGCCCATATAATTCTAGGGTTAGCCCTTATCGCATTTCCGATACTGATTTTGCTATATTTAAATAAGCGCTCAAAATGGCTTAAACCATTATCTATTATTACCGCTGCAATCAGCTGGCTATTGTTATTGCCTTCGGGTAAGCTGTACATAACTTTCTATCCTGCAACAAAAACACTTGTCAAGGCAGGAAGTTGGCCATGGGCCCATGATGTTATAATGGAAACTAAAGAGCACTGGGGCCTATTGCTTCCAGTCATAGCAACAGTTGCAGCAGGATTGGTTTTTACAGGCAAGGCAAAAGACAGCAAAAAATGGTGGGTTCTTTTGATTATCTTATCTGCACTTCTAGGTGTAATGGGAAGAATCATTAAAATCGGGGCGTTGAAATAATGGCAAAATTCAACTTTTACCTTGGAGCGACAGCAAGCTCATGGCTGCTTGCAATTTTGATTATTGCCGCAGAACTTTATGGGCCATTCAAAAATCTGCTCAAATCGACTTTCAGCCATCACTGGATCGGGAAAGGAATAATTATAACTATTGTATTTTTAGCTTTTGGATTTTTATTGAGAAATAAAGAATCAATTGCAAATTTATCAGATAAAAAGCTTGCATGGCACAGCATACTTGGCAGCCTGATTGTTATATTCCTGTTTTATATAATGGAATTTTTTAAGTAAAAATGAAAAAGGAAAAGATAATAGCATTAATTGTTATCTTCATTTTTGCTGGTGTGATAGCATATTTTTTCATTTCATCAGAGACTGCAAAAACCGGAATCCCTTCTTATGTAACAGGCGAAAAACGAGAAATTTACGAGTGGGCAAAAACGCCAGAAGGGGCTTCTCTTTTGGAGCAGATGCCATGCTATTGCGGATGCAAATTTGAGGGGCACAAGCACACAAGGCATTGCTTCTGGCGAGATGACGGCACATTCGACAAGCACGGCATCACTTGCTCTGTGTGCTTTGACATAGCAATCAAGACAAAGCAGATGCATGAGCAGGGAATTGATATTTGTACTATAAGAAAAGAGATAGACAAATTTTACGAGCCTAACAAGCACCTTGGCACAGACACCCCAATGCCAGCTGGTTGCGAATAAATTTAAGAATGAAAAAAATAACCTTCACAATTATCTTAATCCTACTAGTTCCCTTTGTTTTAGCTAATTCTCCTCCAAAATTGATAGAGGGACGTGCAGAACCGCCTGTCGCTGCACCTGGCACTCTTATTATTTATCAAGTTACTTATACCGATGAAGATGGTGATGCTCCGGAGTATGTGAGAATCATTTTTACCGGGACCGAAGCAAAAGAGATGAAAAAGATAAGCGGAAATTATAAAACAGGAGCGGTATATGAATTTAGCTGGAAACAGGATGATGGTTTTGACTATCGCTTTGAAGCAAGCGATGGAAAAGGGACTGCTAAACTTCCTTGGTATGGTGGCACTCTGGCTCCAGTTAATATAGTTTCTGAAAAATTGGAAAGCAACAAGATTTATCTCTTCTCCAGACAAAATAATGAACCGCTTTGGAGTTACGATATTGGAGAAAACCAGGTGCAAAATGCCGTAATTTCAGATGATGGCAGTCATATTGCAGTAAAAACAAATGATTATATTTACTTTTTTTCTAGAGAAAGCCCAATACCATTATGGAAACATCAATGCGAGACTGGAGCAGAAGACCCCTCTGGCGGGAGTGGCTGGGTTGATATCTCCGCTGATGGAGAGCATATCGCCGGTGGCTGTCGTGAATCTTTAAATCTTTATTCAAAAAATGGAAAATTAATATGGGCATATAAAGACAATATTGGAGTCTATGCAGTTTCTATCTCCGCTAATGGCGAATATCTTGCTGCGGGAACATCATTCAGCGACGAGCTTATTTTCTTTTCTAAGAAAAGCAATAAACCAATTTGGAAATATCAAGCAACATCTGATGTCCATGGCTTGTCTGTTTCTTCTGATGGTAACCGAGTTGCTGCTGGCTCTCATTCTCCCGAAGAGATAGCATACCTCTTTTCCAAAGAAAGCAATCTTCCCTTAACGAAATACAAGACTAGCCCAGATGCACCAGTCTGGACGGCAGCAATATCCAGAGATGAAAAATATAGTGTCTACGGATTAGACAATGCAGATACCTACACTTCAATTTTTCTTTTCTCAAATGATAAAAATACTCCTTTAAAAACCTGGACAACTGATTGGTGGGTTCGCTCTGTAGACATATCCTCTAACGGCAAATATATAGTTGCTGGAAGCGGAGACCATAACGTATATTTAATTGATAGAGATAAAGATGAGCCATTATGGAAGTTTGAAGCTGATGAAAGGGTTGGTTCTGTTTCTATCTCAGAAGACGGAAATTATATCGCTGCAGGAAGCAAGGATAAAAAGGTCTATCTCCTCTCTAAAGAAAGCAGAATTCCGTTATGGAATTATAAAACTGATTCTTGGGTTGATAGTGTTGCAATCTCTGCCGATGGAACCTATATTGTGGCTGGAACTGGCGCTACCAACTATATGTCTGAGGGGCATCATCCAATATATAATCCGGAAAAACGTTTAGAGGAAAAAATTGAAGGAAGGGATGAAAAAGCCGAAGAAAATTCTGAAGGAGAAACGGTTTGCGGAGATGGGATTTGCGAAGGTGCAGAAACTTATGAGAGTTGTCCTAAGGATTGTTGTGGTGAAGACTGTGATTTTGTTAATGACATTCCAGAAGGAAAGGATGCCGGCAAAAAGGAGGATACTGCACCAAAAAAAGAGAAGAGTTTATTTGATAATATAATTGACTTTTTCAGGAGGCTGTTTGGAAAATGAAACAAATAATTTTAATGGTATTGATTTTTGCTATTTTGGTTAGTGGTTGCGCTAAAGAAATTGAAGAAGTCATACCACAAAGTCCTGAAATAAAAACCGATATAACCGATGCTAGGGCCCATTTTGATGAAGGCATTGAATATTATGATCAAGGAAATCTTGAAGAAGCTATTTCTAAATTTGAGCAGGCAACAAAACTTGATCCAGAAAATCTTGAGTATAAGTATCGTCTAGCAAGGGCTTACTCGGAAGGTAGTATGCCTGATAAAGCTATTGAAGTATGGAAATCAATCCATAGAGAAGAAACAGAATACCAAGCAAAACCATATAAATATGTTACAGAAAAACCAACTGGCTGGTTTGAAACTGGCCAAGAGGCAGACTTAATACTCTATGCGACAGGATTTAATGATAGTGGTGGGTCATTGGTTTTGAATCATCCAGGAAAGGTTGCTAGCGATGGAAAACGTTTAATTGTTTCTGATACGTGGAATAATAGGGTTTTGATCTGGAACCAAATACCAATACAGGACAACCAACCGCCAGACTTAGTCATAGGACAACCCGATTTTAATTCGAATGTTGCAAGACTTGGAGCAGATGGTATGAACTGGCCAATGGGAATCGCAACTGATGGTGATAAGTTAATTGTAGGAGACGCCTATAATGACAGAGTGCTTATATGGAACACTTTTCCAATTAAGAATGGACAGCCAGCTGATATTGTATTAGGTGCACCTGACTTTGGCACTTGGCCAAATTATCTTGACAGAGAGCAGGAAAGGAATTCCAAAACAAGGATCTACTGGCCATGGGACATCTGGACAGATGGAGAAAAGCTTGTTGTAGGAAGCACAGGAGGGGGAGGGGCACTTGTATGGAAAAAATTTCCAACCAAAAACAACCAGCCTGCTGACTTTGTTATTGGATCAGAGGATTTTTCCACAAGATTTGCTGATCCTTTTGAATTTAAGTCAGACCCTATGGTAAGAATTGGTGGTCCTCGTGGGATAGCTTCTGATGGAGAAAAATTAGTAATAGGGGCATATCAGCCTCAGCAAGCTTATGTCTGGAATGAATTTCCTGAAACAAGTGGCGTTCCAGCAGACTTTATTCTCGCCCCTAAAGGACAAGAAGATGAACCACCGATGGGTGTTATGGGGGTTGACATAGAAGATGGAAAGCTTTATGCTGCCAGCTCACACCATATATTTGTTTGGGATAGCTTTCCTATAAGAGATAAACAAGAGCCTGACAAAAAATTAGGCAAGCAAATGGTTCGTGAGGAATCTTTGATACTCCCCGATAGCTATCTGTTCCATAAAGATACTTTCAATTCTCCTTATGATGTTGAAATTATAGGCAATAAAATGGTTGTTGCAGATACAAATAATAACAGGGTTCTTATTTTCAATGAAATTCCCTCAGATTCAAATGTAAAAGCTGATGTGGTTATAGGGAATCCGGAAATATTTATTTCAAGGAACAGCTTTGGTTCAGGCACTGCGCCATTTTCTGATGGCAAAAGGCTGATTCTTGGCACTGATGGGTTTGGAGTCTGGATTTACAATAAGCTGCCTGACGAGAGCAAAGCCAATGCTGATGTTGTTGTTGGGAAGCTTATTGGGGGAACTATTGTTGGAGGTCCTGCAATAACTGTAGAAGATAAACTTATAATGGTAGAAAGAGGAGGAAGTAGTATTTTTGTATGGAACGAAATTCCGACAAAAGATAACCAACTACCGGATGTTGTCTTAGGGAAATGGGTTGTTTTTGATGAGGGTGGAAGGCCAGGCGCAGGAAAAATTGCGATGAATCAGCCAACAAGTATTGCAAGTGATGGGGAGAAGCTATTTGTTGCTGACTGGATGAACAACAGAGTGCTTGTTTGGAACACCATACCTACAAAAAGCCAAACTCCTGCTGACTTAGTTTTAGGCCAACCCGACTTTGAGTCCACCACACCAGGGAATACACTTGAAAGATTTGAAAATCCTACAAGGGTTGCTACGGATGGTAAAAGATTGGCGGTAGCAGAAGGCAATGGAAGGGTCCTTATATGGAAATCAATACCCTTTAAGAATGGACAACCTGCTGATTTTGAGATAAAAGTTGTTGACCATAAGACAAAGGATGCTTGGGAAAATTCTCCTCAATCCACAAGGCTTGCATTGCCAGCAGGCGTAGATATTTATGATGGAAAGCTCTTTATAGCAGATACAGGAAATTACCGTATTCTTGTATGGAACGAATTCCCTGAAAGTGAAGCTGACGAACCCGATAGAATTATAGGCCAAAAGGATATTGTAAGCAATTATCCTTCAAATGCTAGAGATGGGCTTTTTATGCCTGCTTATGTTAATTTTGATGGAAGCTTTTTATGGGTAGGTGAGGTTAAGTGGTCTAATAGAGTACTGAGGTACAGTATTGGAAAATGAAAAAAATATTCCTAATATTAATTTTAATTTGTTTATCTAGCCTTGTTCTTGCTGAAGAAAAACCTGCTGGAGTAGTAATACCAAAACTAACTGCTGAAGAAACTAAAGATGCTCCTACTATTATTAATTCTGAAGTTTATCCTTTCTGGGGTGTGCCATGCACCAATTATAGTTATTATGCAATTTACAAAGATGAAAAAGGGCGTGAGCCAGAATATATGAGGATTAACCTCAATGGACAGTGGCATGATATGAAATTGTTAAAAGGAGATCCAAAAACAGGAGCTACTTATGTTTATAATTATGTTCCTAACTCAGGGAGCACCAATTTTTATTATTTTGAGGCAAGCAACGGCGTTGGAAAAGTTA
>Ga0209542_10000788_pt1 | contig 76369 bp, 71 predicted proteins | sample RifCSPhighO2_01_FD_184028 | JGI IMG/M metagenome (GOLD analysis project Ga0209542, IMG submission 184028) | Soil microbial communities from Rifle, Colorado - Rifle CSP2_plank highO2_0.1 (SPAdes) (version 2) | ecosystem: Environmental > Terrestrial > Deep subsurface > Rock core/Sediment ...
AAATTAAGCTCATTAAAATCCGCTGATGTTGCGAGTCAACTCAATGCTTTCGACATTATTTCCGTTTAATAATACAGATACGGCGTCGATTCTAAGAGCATCAGGAAGATTACGGTGAGTCATTTTATAATATTGAGCTGTTTTAATTAAAGATTTTAATTTCCAATAAGTAATTGCTTCAAGCGGGCTTCCGTAGGAATTTGAAGTTCTTGTTTTTACTTCAACGAAAACCAAAACTTTTTCTTTTTCACTTTGATCAATTGCGACAATGTCAATTTCTCCGTAGCCTTTTCTAAAATTTCTCTCAATTATTTTGAAGCCTAATTTTTTGAGGTATTCGCAGGCTTTGTCTTCTCCTAATATTGCAATCGGATTTACGATTTTCACTTATTATGCAGGCTTGGACAATCTCATGTAATAAAGCTTTGCTCTTCTTATTTTCTTTTTTGAATGTGCTTTGACTTCAATTTTTTTAATATTGGGAGACTTAATGGGGAAAATTTTCTCAACTCCAATATCCCCGACTATTTTCATTACCGTAAAGCTCTTATTTTCCCCTCTGCCTTTGAGCGCTAAAACCGTTCCTTCAAAAACCTGAATTCTGGTTTTTACTTGCCCTGAGTCTGCCGAAGGGTCTCTTTCTTTAATTTCTTCATGCACTCGAACTGTATCTCCGGGAACAAAATTAACTTTCTGTATCATAAAATGATTATATCAAATTGATCTCACTTTTTACAAGCCTCTATAAAACCAAGAAAGACTGGATGAGGGTTGAGGGGACGGCTTTTGTATTCGGGATGACCTTGCGTACCTAGATAAAATGGGTGTTTTTCTTTTGAAAGTTCAATTATCTCAACCAAATTCTCAACTGTAGATCTTGCGGAAATAACTAGCCCTGCTTTTTCAAAATCTTCTGCATATTTATCATTAAATTCATATCTATGCCTGTGTCTTTCTGATGTTAATCCTTTTTCTTTATTTATAAAATCCTTGTGTTTACCATAAAGTTCATACGCCCTTGTATTCTTTTCAACTTTTGCCTCCCACGCCCCCAACCTCATTGTTCCGCCGTACGATCTTCTTTTCATAAGCTCTTTTTGGCTCGGAATTAAATGTATGACGGGATGTTTCGTTTTTTCATCATTTTCCGTAGTATTTGCATCTTTAAATCTCAATATATCTCTGGCGAAAGAAATAACTGCCAGCTGCATCCCATAACAAAGACCGAGGTATGGGATTTTATTTTCCCTCGCATAACTTGCAGTTTTAATCATCCCTTCAGCTCCTCTTATCCCCCACCCTATCGGCACAATAATTCCATCAGGCTTTCCTATTAATTCTTCTAAATTTTTATTTTCCGCTTTTTCTGCATCTACCCACATGGTATTTGTTTTTATTTCCAGATAACATGAAGCGTGATTAATTGCATCAAAAAGCGCAGCATAAGCGTCCCTTAATTGATAATCACCGGATCCAAAATATTTCCCAACAATTGTGATTTCAATTTCTTTATTTTTTTTGCTTTTTACTTTTTCCAAAAACTTTTTCCAATTATTAAGTTTCGGCGGATGAGCAGGGAGATTAAGCTTTTGCAATATTTTTTTGTCCAAACCTTGATCGTGGAGCATAATTGGGATTTCATACGCAGATTTCATGTCGGGATTGGAAATAATATCGGAAGGCATCATATTGCAGAATAAAGCAAATCTGTCTTTTCTTCTTTGATCCAAATTTTTTTCACTTCTTGCGATAATAAAATCCGGCTGTATTCCCATGGAATTCAAAGTCCTGACAGACAATTGTGCTGGTTTTGTTTTTGGTTCCCCCAAATGGTTGGGTGTTGGAACATAAGTAACATGAATATGGATAACATCTTGCGGATTTTTTAAAGTCATTATTCTGCTGGCCTCGTAATAAAAAACATTTTGGTACTCGCCAGCTGTTCCTCCCAATTCAATTACTACAATATCTGCATTTGCTTTTTGCGCAAGGCTTTTAATTCTACTTATAATTTCGTTGGTAATATGGGGAATAGCCTCTACATCTTCACCGTGGTATTCAAATCTTCTTTCCTTGTCAATTACGGTTTTGTAAATTTGACCCATTGTCACGAAATTGTCTTTTCCCATATTTTCATTGAGGAATTTTTCATAAGTCCCGATATCCATGTCTGCTTCTGTTCCGTCTTCGCACAAAAAAGTATCACCATGCTCAATAGGATTAATTGTCCCTGCATCAATGTTGAGATAATTTTCAAATTTAAGCGGAGCTATTTTGTAACCTGACGCTTTGAGAAGGAGAGCTATTGAGGCTGCCGTAGTGCCTTTTCCGATTCCTGAAATTACGCCTCCTGAAACAAAAATATATCTTGTTCTTTTCGCAGTGTGCACGATTTATATTATCAAGATTCTCCTGTTCCGTCAACTATCAAAATGCTTGATCGCGGAGCTCCTAACGAGATCTTACACAGACTGCCTGAATTCATCAGATTGTTCCTATCTGACGGTCTATTACCTGATTTAGTTTACGTTTTAGAGCTAAAAACTGTATAAGTATGCATAGCAAATTATACGTGTAGTTGAATAGATATCTTTAAGAAACTTTTTTCTTTACTTCTTTCCTTGGTGTCAAGTCAGGAAGTTTGTCTAAGTCAACTCTGGAATCATCAACACCCAAAGACTTCCTTTCAATCCAAACGAAACCTTTATTAGGAGTAATAACCGCCACATCTACAGGGCCTCCCACACCAGGTATATCTCCAGGATCCATCAAAACCCCGTCAGAAAACCTCTGGATTGCGCTGGTTGTTTGAATCATTAAAACTGCAAAGTCTATACTGTCTTGTAAATTCATGGTGCCCCAACTTATTGCATATTCAAGCCCAGCTAGCTCTCTTTTTATGGTATCATCTCCGAGATTCTTAACAGCTTGCTGGACAAAACTAAGGTTAGACAAACGGGGATCTCTGCCCAATACAACTCTTGCAACCACATCAAATTGTCCCGCCCATGAAGCACCATATTCCTTCCCTTTAGCTTTACTAGATCTTTTCTCTTCAATTTGCCCCGGGACATAAACCATAAACACTTGATGACTACCATCAGGGTTATACCCTGCTACGATAAAAGCAAGTTGGTCTACACCACCCATACCTTCTCCAATTTTCCCATCACTATCTTTGAATTTAAAAATTATTTTTCCTTCTACCTCTTTAGAATCAATCATTTCCAACCCTTTTTGTTTTAATTCCTGTTTTATCTTTTGTGGTAATTCCTCGAGAGCGGGACGGTAATTGTATTTTTCGTCAAAAAACTCATGTATATTTTTCGCCACCGTCTCTACACTTGTGTTATCAATGGTATATTTGTGTCTGAAGTCCTCGACAAATTTACTGATGTTTTTAAGTACGCCTTCTTCTTCTAAAAAAGCGGGACCCGTAACGGCTAAACCAATAAACTTACTGAGTTCAAAGATTTTCACTGCCGAATCGCTCCCAATCCGAGATTGACCTTTGCGATTACGATAACTCTGGCGGCTATCTGCTGCCAGAACTAACCCGTCAGATGTGGTTGTATTAATAGCTAGAGACATTTTCTCCTTTCCTAGAAACTCTAAACAGTTTTATAAAAAAAAGACAAAACGTAACTACAACAACTATCTCTGGAAATGAAAACTCCGTAAATTTCCTAAGAGCGATAAAATATAACAATCCATTTTGGAAAGTGCTACCAATGAATTCTTTAGCATAAAGCACTACTGAAGTTGATGTTGCGTCTAGAATTTGATAAACCCACTGGATCGCCACCGTGTTAAAAGAAGAATAGGACATATTGTTTTTAGTTCCTCCAGATTCATATTCTCCATAGTTGTGATTGAACAAAGAGAGCTGTTGAGGATCCGATGATTTCTTCTCAATATTAAGACTAATTGATGTATTACCTTGCGGTTTTGGGGTTCCAGAAACCACACTCCCCGTATTGTAGCTTTCGACCGCCGGATAATAATTGAGTATCTCGGCCACACCAATTCTCATGAGGTATTGTCTTGTGTTTACAGTCAAAGACAGGCTACGGGCTTTCCGCGCATCTCTAGTTAACCATTTGTCTTTTTCCAACCGTTTTAGCATATCAATAACACTTTGATTAGATTTCACGCCCATCATTTCCTTAACCTCCGCAACAGATGGTGAAATGTGGCTTTCTTGTTCAAAATGCCAAAGCTTCGCCAATAATTGTTGCTGTCGCTTTGTAGGAGTCATGCATTTAAAATTATCATACTGAAATCCAAAAGTCAAGGGGAAATACAGACAACTTGTTCTGTAAAAGTTAAAATTAAAGGTGAACTACCTATTCATGTGAAGGAGGTGACAATTTATTATGTTGCCACTGGAAATAATCAAGCAATATTATCCTAACGCATCGGAAGATGAGCTAAAAGAGATACAAGAAGTTGTGTATTTATTAGCTTGTGCAATTATGCAAGAATTTTATGGGACAGAATGGATGGGTAGTTTTGAACAACCTAATCAAGATGAGAAATAGCGAGCTTAAAGCTAGTTCGATTCCCCTTAGGGTATAAGATTATAGGGCTAGATTTTGACTAGTTTTAGCAATCTTTTGAAGCTAAAATCCACGAGTTCGATAAAAATCGTATGGAGCGGGATACGAGAATTGAACTCGCTTCTCTACCTTGGGAAGGTAGCATACTACCGGTGTACTAATCCCGCAACAGAAATTAGTATATCAATTTCCGAAACTAAACGCTATTTTTCCCGCGGAATTTGGAGAATATTGTCGGGATGGATTAAATTAGGATTTTCGAGATTATTTGCCTTTGCAATATCCGGCCATCTGAATCCATCCCCATAAGCTCTTACTGCAATATCCCATAAATTATCACCTGCTCTTATTATGTATGTATTTTCTGTAATTGAATTATTCTGAATTACAGAAACAGATTCTTTTTGAACTGTAGTTGGTGCTGCAGTTGGAATAATTAATTTATTCCCCTCATAGATTAAGCCAGGATTTTCAAGATTGTTTTCTTTTGCGATTTCGCTCCATTTGTACCCGTCGTTATAAACTTTTTCGGAAATTGTCCACAAATCGTCCCCCTGATTTATTGTATATATTGATGAGGTTTTTAAATTTTGAGATTTTTCTTCTCCAATTTTTGGCTCTTCGCTTATTGAACTAGTCTGAATATTTCTATTTCCCTTTGCCAAAGAAATAAATAAAATTCCGGCTGCTAAAACTACTATAGCGCCCATTATAAGACTCGTATACGAGTCAGCAAGCTTAAACTTGTTAAAAATTTTACTTCTAATTTTCCTTCGTGCCATATAATTTATTCCTTACGGGCAGAAGTAAATTTGAGCAGATTAATGTCAGGACAAGGATGTGCGGGATCGGCGGGACTCGAACCCGTAGCCTCCTCCGTGACAGGGAGGCGCTCTAACCAATTGAGCTACGACCCCATTATATCACAACACTTCCCGCTTTTTGTATGCTAGCAAAAAATTGAAATGTAGTCAATGTTTTGATATCATCTTTACGATGAGCAATCAGGAAATTGCCAAGCTTTTTCGAAATATCGCTGCAGCTTATTCAATCAAGGATGACAAGAAATTCCGTTTTCAAATTTTAGCATACCAAAAAGCCTCAGAAGCAATTTCCAATATGACATCGGAAATAAAAGATTCATACAAAGAGGGAAAATTAGATTTACTTCCTGGAATCGGTGTTACAATAAAATCCAGGATTGAAGAACTTTTAAAAAATGGCCATGTAAAGCATTTCGACTTAGTCTTGAAAAATATACCCGAATCAGTTTTTGTTTTACTTGATATTCCATCTATTGGTCCCAAAAAAGCCTACAAGTTAACCAAAGAATTGTCCCTAAACGATTCTAAAAATGCCATAGAGAAGCTCATAATTGAAGCTAAAAATGGTGAAATTGCCAAAATACCAACTTTTGGTAAAAAATCCGAACAAGACATTTTAATAGCTATTCTGGAATATACAAAAGGGAAAACCAAAACTGCAAGAATGGTTCTTCCGTATGCCGGGGAAATTGCGGAAAATGTACTTTTTTATCTAAAAAAATGTCCTGCAATAGAGAAGGCTGTTCTACTTGGGAGTTTGCGCCGAATGATGCCTACAGTTGGAGATATAGATATAGCTGTTGCTTCGAAATCACCGGCTAAAGCTATTGAACACTTCGTTAGGTATCCATATAAAGACAGGGTTCTGGAAGAGGGTCCAGCTACAGCATCAATTCTTACTTCTGGAAGTAAACAAATTGATTTAATGGTTCAGCCGGTTGAGGGATTTGGGGCGTTACTGCAGCATTTCACCGGAAGCAAAAATCACAATATACACCTTAGGGAACACGCTCTAAAAAAAGGGCTATCTTTATCCGAGCGTGGAATAAAACATTTGAACGAAAATAATCAAAAAATAGAAAAATTCGATACTGAGGAAAAGTTTTATAATGCAATTGGCATGGATTGGATACCTCCTGAATTAAGGGAAAATACAGGCGAAATCGAATTTGCCATTCAGCACAAGCTTCCAAAGCTTGTTGAACACTCCGATATCAAGGGTGATTTACATATTCATACTAATTTTGCAATTGAACCAAGCCATGACCTTGGGCATAATTCCATAAAAGAAATGGCTGACTACGCTGAAAAACTTAAATATGAGTATATTGGTTTTTCCGAACATAATCCAAGTATTTCAAGACATACATCTGATGAAATATATACTTTAATAGCAAAAAGAAATGATGCTATTGAGCAAGTTCAATTGAGTAATAAAAATATACGAATACTTAAATTACTCGAAATAGATATATTAACCAATGGATTATTAGCAATTAATGATAAGTCTTTAAATCTTCTTGATGGGGCAATTGTCTCAATTCATAGTTCTTTTAAAACTAACAAAAAAGAAATGACCAAGAGAGCAATCAATGGACTTTCCCATCCAAAAGCCAAAATTCTTGCTCATCCCACAGGAAGAATACTCAACGAACGTTCGGGATATGAGCTAGACTTTGATCAGATTTTTGAGTTTTGTCTTAAAAACAACAAAGCTTTGGAAATAAATGCATGGCCAAATAGACTTGACCTGCCCGATTCATTAATACGGCAAGCTGTAAAATATGGAGTTAAATTGGCAATTAATACTGATAGCCATTCTTTGACCGAAATGAATCTTATGAAATATGGAGTTGCAATGGCAAGGCGGGGATGGGCTCAAAAAAGTGACATTATTAATACTTTAAGCTATAATGAATTTATCACATGGTTAAAATCATAAGAGGAGGTGAAAAAAAATGGATATAAATTTAATTTTAATTATCGCGGTCGTTCTTGTTGTTTTGTTTGTCTGGTTTACCTATAATGCATTAGCAACAGGTAAAGTCAGAATTAAAGAAGCTTTTAGCGGGATTGATGTGCAGTTAAAAAGGCGCATTGAATTGGTGCCCAATCTTATCGAATCCGTTAAGGGTTATGCCAAGCATGAAAAAGAACTACTTGAGAATGTTACTAAAGCTCGTTCTTCTCTTATGCGCGCTGGCACTACTCAAGAAAAAGCGCAATCTGACAATATGCTATCATCTGCTCTGAAAAGTTTATTTGCTATTTCAGAAAACTACCCGGACCTAAAAGCAAGTAAGAATTTCTTACAATTGCAAGAAGAGCTCTCTGATATTGAGGCGAAGATTGCCTATGCAAGGCAATTCTTCAATACCAATGTAAGTAGTTATAATTCAACTTTAGTAAACTTTCCTGGCTCTTTAATTGGCGGGATTTTTGGATTTAAAGAAGAAGAATTTTTTGAAGCAGAAGACGAAGAAAGAAAGTCAGTGAAAGTAAAATTCTAAAAATGAATATTTATTCTCAAATTTCGGCTAACAAGACGAAAACTTGGCTGATAGTTGTGTTATTTGTTTTATTTATAACAACTGTAATATTTATATATGGTAAGTCATCGGGTTATGGTCTATCGTATGTGGGAATCGGACTTGTCATATCCGGAGCAATGACATTCGCGAGTTATTATTATTCAGACAAAATGATTTTGGGAATGTCTGGAGCAAAACAGATTGCCAAAAGAGATAATCCGCAGCTTTTTAGAATTGTAGAGAATTTGTGTATTGGATCTGGCATTCCAATGCCTAGAATATATATTATTAATGACTCCGCAATTAATGCTTTTGCCACAGGACGCGATCCGAAACATTCGGTTGTCTGCGTAACAACAGGAATACTGGATAGACTTAACAAAGTTGAGCTTGAAGGTGTTATTGCTCATGAACTGTCGCATGTTCGCAATTATGACATAAGGCTTATGTCTATTGTTGTTATTTTGGTAGGATTAGTTGCGCTTCTCGCTGATTTTTTTATGAGAAGCCTTTGGTATGGGGGAAACAGAAGGAGCAGAGAAAATAGTAACGCTCAATCTGTATTTTTAGTCATAGGAATAATCTTAGCTATACTTTCTCCAATAATTGCAACGCTAATTCAATTGGCGGTTTCCAGAAAAAGAGAATTTCTAGCAGACGCTTCAGGAGCATTATTAACCCGCTATCCGGAAGGATTGGCATCAGCTCTTGAAAAAATAAGCCATGACAAAGAACCTTTAGAAGCTGCCAACAATGCCACTGCGCATTTATATATTTCAAACCCATTCAAGGACAAAATTACAGGAAGCTGGTTTGCAAATCTTTTCAACACCCATCCTCCAATCGAAGAACGAATCAAAATCCTCCGCTCAATGTGATGAATTTATTTCTTATTTTTTTTGGGAAGATTATCATTCGCATAAGTAGATTTTTTAATTTTGGTAACGGGTCTACATGGCCGGGACATATTGCCTTATTAATAAGCAAAAACTTTATCAAAGACATTCTAAAGACCAACGGCAAACGACTAAAGACTATTTTAATAGCGGGAACAAACGGCAAAACAACAACCGGAAAATTAATCCAAACTATTCTTGAGCGAAACGGCAAAAGAGTCTTCCGAAACGAAGGCGGAGCGAATCTCCTTAACGGCATCGCCTCTACTTTAGCGCTACATAGCACTGTAGTAGGAAGATTAAGTTATGATTTTGCAATTTTTGAAATTGATGAAAATACCCTGCCCCTAATTTTAAAAGAAGTAAAAAATCCAGACTTTATAATACTCTTGAATTTATTCCGTGATCAATTAGACCGCTATGGTGAAGTAAATACGATTTCAAAAAAATGGTCAGATGCGCTAAAAGATATTAATAATAAAACTACTTTAATTCTTAATGCGGATGATCCTCAGGTTGCGTATTTAGGTTTACGCCTTAAAGGTGTAAGTGTAAAGTTTTTTGGACTCAACGATAAGGGTTTAGCTACCTTAAAAAATCAGCATGCGGTTGATTCAACTTATTGTCCAAATTGCAATTCAAAACTTACTTATTCAGCAATTTACTATTCCCATCTGGGAATTTGGAAATGTCCTAGTTGTAAAAATTCATGGCCAAAACCTGACATTAGCAGCTTTCCGATTTATCCACTTCCAGGAACCTATAACCGCTACAATACATTAGCAGCTGTATTGTTGTCTAGACAACTAAACATTGAGGAAAAAGATATTATTGGTGGATTAAAAAACTTTCAGCCCGCATTCGGAAGACAAGAAGAAATAAACATTTATGGGAAAAAAGTACAAATATTCCTTTCCAAAAATCCGGCGAGTTTTAACGAATCTTTAAGGACAATTGATAGTTTAAACGCGAAAAATGTTTTATTCGTCTTGAACGACCGTATTCCGGATGGACGCGATGTTTCATGGATTTGGGACGCGGATTTTGAAGATTTTTCTTCCCAATTTAAAAATATAATTGTTTCAGGAGATAGGTTATTTGACATGGGATTACGACTAAAATATGCTGAGTTTAAGGAATTTCAAGCTGAAGATAATTTAACTAAAGCCATAGGCGTCACTATTAATAAAACACCAAAAAACAAAACTCTATATATTCTTCCAACATATTCAGCAATGTTAGAGGTAAGAAAGATACTAACTGGGAAAAAAATATTGTGAAAAATTACAGCGTAACTATTGGGTGGCTATATCCGGAGCTAATGAGTACCTACGGAGATCGTGGCAATATTATTGTGCTTCAGAAACGATGTGAGTGGCGAGGGATTAAGACGAAAATTAAATGTCTTGATGTAGGTTTTGACCATAAGCTATTAGCTGCATGCGACTTGCTATTTATGGGAGGCGCGCAAGATCAGCAGCAAAAAATTGTAGCAGAGGACTTACAAAGAAAAAAAGAAAATCTTAAAAAAGTAATAGAGGATAGTATTCCAGGACTTTACATTTGCGGAGCTTATCAATTCCTAGGCAAATATTACAAAGAAGCTGATGGAAATATCATAAAAGGTTTAGGAATTCTTGATCTTCATACGGAAAATCCCGGAATAAATAACCCGCGATTAATCGGTAACATCGTTGTTCATCCCTGCCATCCTGAACTTGTTTCAGGATATCAACCGAAACGAGATTCTGACATTCGTCAGAACAACAAAGGACAAATTTTGCTGGGATTTGAGAATCATGGAGGAAGAACTTATCTGGGAAAAAACATAAAACCGTTCGGCAAAGTGATTAAGGGATTTGGAAATAATGGCGAGGATAAAACTGAAGGTGCAATTTATGAAAATACTTTCGGAACATATTTACATGGTCCAATCCTCCCCAAAAATCCCGAATTTGCAGATATATTAATTAAACTTGCCCTTGAAAAAAAATACGGCTCCCCTATCAACCTCTCCCCTCTCGACAATTCTCTGGAAACCCAAGCCAGAAACGCAATTGCCAAAAGGCTGAATGTCGATATATAATGTTTAAGCTATGAAAATAGATGTTTCTCATGTTGCAAAATTGGCAAATTTAACCCTTGGGCCCAAAGAAAAAATCAAATTCGAAAAACAATTATCTGAAATTTTGACCTATGTTGAAAAATTAAAAGAAGTTGATACAAAAAATGTAGAAATTACCTCACAAGTTACAGGACTTGAAAATGCAACAAGAGAAGATGAAGTAAAATCTTCGCTGTCGCAAGGGGAAGTTTTATCAGGAACAAAAAAGAAGCATAACGGATTTTTCAAGGTAAAAGCAATACTCGAAGAATAACTATTGTTAAATTATTGAATTGCTGAATTGTTATGAAATTAAATCAATTAACTATTAAACAGGCGCAGGAAGGATTAAGAAACAGAAAATTTTCATCGGTTGAAATCACTAAGGCATGTTTGGAACAAATAAAAAAACACGATAAAAAGTTAAATGCTTTCATTACAATTACTGAAAGAGAAGCTTTGGAATCTGCCGGAAAAGCGGATGAATTAGTCTCGCAAGGAGAGACCTTGCAAGACAAACCATTGCTGGGAATTCCCATTGCTCTTAAAGATATTTTTTCGACCAAAGGAATAAGAACAACTGCCGCTTCTAATGTTCTCAAAGATTACATGCCTGTGTATGATGCGACTGTGGTTGAAAAATTAAAAAACGCAGGCGCAGTAATAATCGGAAAAACAAATTGCGATGCTTGGGCGCATGGCTCAAGTGGTGAAAATTCAGATTTTGGACCAACAAAAAATCCGTGGAACACCGAATATGTTCCAGGCGGATCTTCCAGCGGTTCCGCTGTGTCCGTAGCGTCTGATATGTGTATCGTTGCTACAGGTACGGACACGGGCGGTTCAATTAGACACCCTGCAAGTTTTTGTAATGTTGTTGGGCTAAAACCAACTTATGGCAGAGTAAGCCGGTATGGAATAGTTGCTATGGCATCCTCTCTTGATTCAATTGGACATATCACAAAAACAGTTGAGGATAGTGCAATTATCTTAAATACCGCTTCGGGAAAAGACCCGAAAGATGCGACTACCCTAGGCTTTCCTATCCCAGACTACACAGAAAGCTTGAAAAAAGAAATAAAAGGCATAAAAATTGGTGTGCCTAGGGAATACTTTATCAAGGGGACTGATCCCCAAGTTTCTGCTTTGGTTAAAAAGGCAATTTTAGTTTTGGAAAAACAAGGGGCAAAAATTGTCGAACTTCCGCACACGCAATTTGCCAATCCCTGCTATTACATCATCCAACCTTCAGAGGTTTCTTCAAATCTGGCAAGGTACGACGGGATCAGGTTTGGTTTGGGGCGAGAAAATTTCGGCGATGAAGCAAAACGAAGAATTATGCTTGGCACCTACACTTTGTCTGCCGGCTATTACGAAGCGTACTACAAAAAAGCCATGCAGATAAGAACTCTCGTAAAAAAAGATTTTGAGTCTGCGTTTACCAAGGTTGAGGCAATCATTACACCGGTCTCTCCAACGCTTCCCTGGAAGCTGGGAGAAAAGGTAGATGATCCGCTTAAGATGTATCTTTCCGATATTTTTACTATTACTGCTAATTTAGCAGGAATCCCCGGGCTTGCAGTGCCCTGCGGTTTTGCAGAAGGACTGCCTGTAGGAATGCAGATCTTAGGGCCGCAGTTTTCAGAAGAATTGTTGTTCCAAATTGGGTACGCTTACGAACAAGCAACAGAATGGCATAAGCAAAAACCAAACTTATGAATTACACACCGGTAATTGGACTAGAAGTCCATGCTGAATTAAAGACAAAATCAAAAATGTTTTGCGGATGCTCAAGTGATTATTTTGGACAAAAACCAAATACCCATACTTGTCCTGTTTGCCTTGGTCTTCCAGGCGCATTACCTGTTCCGAATAAAAAGGCAATTGAGTGGTGCATTATGATTGGGCTCGCGTTAAATTGTAAAATTGCCAATTTTTCAAAATTTGACAGGAAGAATTATTTTTATCCCGATTTGCCAAAAGGTTATCAAATTTCCCAATACGATCAACCATTCTGCCAGAAAGGATCTGTCAAGCTTGCAAATGGCAAACAAATCGGAATAACCAGAGTTCACATGGAAGAGGATACGGGAAAATTAATTCATCAAGGAGATTCAACACTCATAGATTTTAATAGGTCTGGAGTTCCGCTTGTGGAAATTGTTACAGAACCAGATTTTGAGAATGCAAAAGAAGTTGTTGAATATCTAAAAAAACTTCAGCAAATTGTCCGCTATCTTAGCGTTTCTGATGCGGATATGGAAAAAGGTAATATGCGACTTGAACCAAATGTTTCTCTTCGGAAAAAGGACGTTAAAGAATTGCCAAAATATAAAGTTGAAGTGAAAAATATTAATTCTTTTCGCTTTGTTGAAAAGGCAATAGTATTTGAGATTAAGAGACAAACGGAGATCTTAGAAAATGGAGAAACACCTGCTCAAGAAACCAGGGGATGGGACGAAAACAAGCAGAAGACAGTTTCTCAAAGAGCGAAAGAGGCAGCAAACGATTACAGATATTTTCCAGAACCTGACATTCCACCAATTCGTTTTACGCAAGATCAAATATCAAAAATAAAATCTCAAATGCCAGAATTACCAATTGCAAAACTTTCGAGATTTATTAAGGACTATTTATTATCGGAGTATGACGCAGAAATCTTAACCCGCGAAAAAGATTTAGCCGATTATTTTGAAAAGACGGTTAACGACGCTAAGGACTCTGTAAAATATCTCACCATACGACCATCACCGAAAATAATAGCAAATTGGCTTATTAATAAAAGACCAGATATAGACAAGATCTTACCAGCGCGACTTATTAAAGAAATTATTCTCGCCGGAGAGCTTACTCGCGTCGACGACATAGAATTGGAAAAAGTAATAAAAAAAATCTTATTTGAAAACAAAAAAGCCGTAGCCGATTATAATAGTGGAAAAATTCAAGTTATTGGATTTCTAATAGGAAAAACAAAGCAACATTTCCCTAAAGCTGATACAAACCAAATAAAAACAATGATAGGGAAATTAATATCCCTTTATACTTAATCCTTAATCATTTATACTTAATACGATATGTCTGACTTCGTACATCTCCATAATCATAGCGAATTTTCACTTTTGGACGGTCTTGCGAAAATAAAAGACATGGTAAGCCGAGCAAAAGAGCTAGGAATGAAAGCTATTGCTATAACAGATCATGGAAATATGTATGGAACAATAAAGTTCTATAAAACATGTATTGATGAAGGAATAAAACCGATCATAGGGTGCGAAATATATGTAGCAAGAAGAAATCGCCATGACAAAGAAGCTGGAGTGGATACTGATTCAAATCATTTGGTTCTCCTTGCAAAAAATAATGTCGGATACAAAAATCTAATGAAAATAATTTCAACTGCAAATCTGGAAGGATACTATTACAGACCAAGAACAGATATGGAATTACTGAAAGAATACCACGAAGGATTAATCTGCTTAAGCGCGTGTGTAAATGGATATGTATCAGAGCCTCTGTTGCAAAATCAGGAACAAACTGCGATAAAAAGGGCAGAAAGCCTTTCGGAAATTTTTGGAAAAGATAATTTTTATCTTGAATTACAAAAACATATAGATGTTAAGGACCAAGACCAGTTGAATGAAAAATTAATAAAGCTTTCTCAAAAATTAGGGATACCGTTAGTGGCCACCAATGACAACCATTATGTTAACAGATCTGATGCGGAGGCTCAAGAAATTTTGTTATGCATACAAACCCAGACAACGATAAGCACTAAGAATCGGAAGCTTTCCATGATTTCGTCCCCTGATTTCTATATTAAATCTCAAGAGGAAATGAAAGGGCTCTTCATTCAAACCCCTGAAGCAATTCAAAATACTGCTAGAATTGCAGACATGTGCAATGTAGATATAACGCTTGGAAAATGGATCATGCCTGTATTTGATGTTCCAAACAAAAAAACGCCTGCAGAATACATTAAGGAACAAGTAGATGTAGGATTAAAAAAACGCTACAAGGTTATTACTTCAAAGATTAGAGATAGAACCGAGTACGAACTTTCAGTTATCTTAAAGAAAGGATATGAAACTTATATTTTAATTGTTGCTGATTTTGTAAATTGGGCAAAATCTCACGGCATTACCGTTGGTCCGGGAAGAGGGTCTAATGCTGGCTCTATCGTATCATACGCTTTGGGCATTTCAGATGTGGATCCCCTGTTCTTTAAGCTTCCTTTCGAAAGATTTCTTAACCCAATGAGACCATCACCTCCTGATATAGATTTAGATTTTGCAGATAATAGGCGCGATGAAGTTATTGAATATGTTACGCAGAAATACGGCCGAGATAAAGTTGCGCAAATCATTACCTTTGGAACAATGGAGGCAAGGGGATCAGTCAGAGACGCAGGCAGAGCGTTAGGAATGCCGTATGCTGGTCCGGACAGAATTTCTAAAATGATTCCCCCTGGTTGGCAAGGCCGTGCTATGACAATTGATAATGCCTTAGAGCAAAGTTACGAATTAAAATCGGTCTATCAATCGGAACCGGAAACAAAAAAACTTCTGGATTTAGCAAGAAAACTCGAGGGAGTTGCTCGTCATGCTTCAATGCATGCAGCAGGAGTTGTTATCGCTGACAAGCCCTTAACCGAATACACTCCCCTTCAGAAAGAAACAAATGGAGAAAAAATTATCACTCAATACGATATGTACACTGTTGGTGAGGACGGCGTTGGTCTTTTGAAAATTGATTTTTTGGGACTTAGAAATTTGACGATTATTCAAGAATCTCTCCGTTTCATAAAAGAGAACCAACAAAAGACAGTAGATCTCTCCACACTATCTTACGATGATAAAAAAACCTACGAATTACTTTCAAGCGGAGAAACCACGGGCATCTTTCAGCTTGAATCGTCTGGAATGCGCAGATACATTAAAGACCTAAAACCTACGAGTATTTTTGATCTTCAAGCTATGGTTGCTTTATACAGACCAGGTCCTATGGCGAACATTCCTGAATTTATCAAAAGAAAACATAATCCTAGTTTAATTAAATATCCTGACCCTCGCCTAGCAGACATATTGAAAGAGTCCTATGGGGTTATAACTTTTCAAGATGATGTCTTATTAACGGCAATAAGTGTTGCTGGATATTCTTGGCTTGAAGCGGACAAGCTTAGAAAGGCAATTGGAAAAAAAATTACATCTGAAATGAAAAAACAACACGATAAATTCGTTGAAGGATGTATTGCTAATGGAATGAAAAGAAACAATGCCGAGGAATTTTGGGTTCTTTTTGAACCATTTGCCGGATATGGGTTTAATAAGGCTCACGCTGCCGGTTACGCTACGATTGCCTTTAGAACCGCTTATCTTAAGGCTCATTTCCCTGTTGAATTTATGACAGCTTTGCTTACTGCAGAATCCAGAGGCACAACAGGACCAGTGAAAAATGAAAAAATTAGCCAAGCAATAGCTGAATGCAGACGTTTAAAAGTTACAGTACTTCCTCCCGATATTAATAAGTCCCAGAGCGACTTCACCATTGAAAACAAAATAGATATTAGATTTGGATTAACGGCTATTAAAAATGTGGGAGCTGCTGCTATAAAAAGCATATTGAATGCCCGCCTAAAGGGGAACTTTGAGAATTTTGAAGACTTCTGTCTTAGGGTTGATCTGGGACCTGTAAATAAAAAAACTATAGAAAGTCTTATTAAGGCTGGTGCTATGGATATATTCGGCAATAGAGCAAGCTTATTAATGGCTTATCCACAAATTGTCGAAAAGGCGCATAGAAAAAGGAAGCAAAGGGAAGAGGGACAAACAAGTCTATTTGAAGACACAATACCTTTAAACCCTGAAGTAAGTGCAGCTGTTAATATTGTTGAGGATTTTTCGCCAAGTGAAAAATTGGCCTTTGAAAAAGAGTTTCTCGGTCTATACCTAACATCTCACCCTCAACTTAATAATCTTATACATATTAAGTCCGTAATCTCTCATGAAATAGAGCTTTTGTCTGAAGAAAAAGAAGGTACTAGAGTAAGAATCGGAGGAATTATAGAGTCTTCAAGGAAAATATTTACAAAAAAAAATAATAGCGAAATGGCATTCTTGCTTCTCGGCAACGAAAAAGGACTTTCTGTTGAGTGTGTTGTTTTTCCAAGAATTTTCGAACAGCACAAAAACCTTTTAATAAGAGACTCCGTAATAATTATTGAAGGATATTTAGATACAAAAAATGATAGACCTTCAATTATTGCAGAGAAAATCTCCTCTATCAATAACTTCTCTTCTTGACTTGCCAATGGATTAGATTTAGAATTTAATTAAACATGCCGTCATTTGCTGCTGAAACAATTTTGCAAATCGGAATAATTCCCATTACAAACACTCTCTTGCATACACTTATGGTCGATCTCTTATTGGTAGGAGGAGTTGTTTACATAAATAAAAAGCTTACATTGATTCCTCATAATTTTTTTCAAAATGCAATAGAATCCACAATTGAAACTTTCTACAATTTAACTGAATCTATTGCGAAACCCGCTGCTTCAAAAATCTTCCCTTATTTTATGAGTTTTTTTCTTTTCATACTGCTTGCCAATTGGAGCAGTCTTCTACCTGGAATAGGAACTATTGGTACTTGGAAACATGACGAGCTTGTTCCTTTCCTAAGGGGAACCACAAGCGATTTAAATACCACTTTGGCTCTTGCCTTGGTATCTGCGTTAGCAACCCATTCGTTAAGCATTAGAACGATAGGAATAAAAGAATATCTGGGAAGATATTTTTCTCTTAACCCAATTAATCTTTTTATCGGTATTTTGGAAATAATATCCGAGATTACAAAAGTTATTTCCCTTTCTTTCAGACTCTTTGGGAATATATTCGCCGGAGAAATTGTTATACTAACCGTATCGTCTATGTTCGCTTTTATATTTCCCTTGCCTTTCTTAATGCTTGAAGTAATAGTCGGAGTTGTACAGGCTCTTGTTTTTTCAATGCTGACTATGGTTTTTATGGCTATACTGACTACATCTCATAAGCAAGCACATTAAGTAATTGCAGAAATGTCTTAAAAAGTGTAAAATAATTTTGACGATGCATAAAAGGAGGTGAAATTAGATATGGAATTTAGTGTTTCAGGAGGTTTGATAGTTGCCATAGGCGGTTTATTTCCCGCATTGGCTGTTGGTCTTATCGGCTCAAAAGCAATGGAAGCTCTCGGAAGAAATCCCGAAGCTTCAGGGAGAATTTTACCCGCAATGCTGCTGGCTATGGCATTTGCCGAAGCAATCGCGATCTATTCGCTAATTTTGGCTTTTGGAAAATAATTCTGTTCCAAATTATCTATGGAAATAATAAAAAATTTTGGAGTTAATCCTATTCTTTTAGGCGCTCAGATTGTTAATTTTTTAATTATATTTTTTATACTTAAAAGGTTTTTATACAAACCGATACTCGAGTTGTTAAGAAAAAGACAGACATCAATCAAAGACGGAATACAACAGGCTGAAGAAGCAAGGATAAGGCTTGAAAAAGTAATAATAGAAGAAAAAAATATACTAAAACAAGCCCAATTACAATCAAAAAAAATGATTGAAGATACAAAAAAAGAGTCATTGGAAATATCAAAACAAATGAGTGTCAATGCCAAAAAACAAGCTGAAAAACTGCTGAAAGACGCTTCAGATCAAATAACAAAAGAGTCAGCAGAGGCGGAAAAAAGATTAGCTGTAAATGTTAGCAGACTTGCAGCATCCTTCCTAGAAAAAGCTCTAAGTGAATTTTTCTCCGCAAAAGAACAGAAGGAAGTTTTATCAAACGCATTGAAAAAATTAAAAAATAATTAATTTATGAATAAAAAAAAGATTGACAAGCTTGTTTTAGCAAGCTATGAGAATGTTTTTTTAAATAAAAAAAAAGTTAACAGAATTGCCGTACTTCTGAATAAATCCGACTTTAAGAAATATATAAACGCACTAAAACTTCAAGAAAAGAAAAAAAATGTTTTTATCTCCGCCCCTATGAACGATCCAAATTTGAATAAATTTAAAGAATTTTTCCCAAATAAAAGAATTGTATTTAAAAAAGATCCATCTCTTATGCTAGGCGTAAAAATTGTAGATAATGATATTGTTTACGAATTTACATTAAAAAACTTTATTGATAAAATCAGTACATACATCAAACAAAATTATGATTGATAACGACAGGATCATAGAAGAGCTTGAAGAAAAATTAATGACACTTAGCGGAGATTCTAAATCTCAAAATGTAGGAATAGTCATGAAAAATACAGACGGAATAATTATCGCTTCGGGTCTATCAAGAGCATTAATGGGAGAAAAAATTCTATTCGAGGATGGTAATATAGGTATGGTTCTAAATCTGGACGAAGACAGTGCATCGATAATGCTTTTGGGAGAAGCATCGGGAGTAAAAGAAGGGGATAGCCTGAAAACAAGCGGACAGATGCTTGGAATTGATGTTTCGGAGGATTTGTTGGGCAGAGTTGTGGATCCGCTGGGCAACCCCTTGGATGATAAGGCAAAAATAAAAAAGGGCAAGAATATGCCTCTTGAGAAAATAGCCGCGGGAGTTGTTGAACGCGAACCTGTTAATTTCCCTCTCAAAACAGGAATTAAAGCAATTGATTCAATGATCCCTATAGGGCGGGGACAAAGAGAGCTTATTATCGGGGACAGACAAACAGGAAAAACATCTATTGCAATCGATACCATAATTAATCAAAAATCAAACATTAAGCCTATTATCTGCGTCTATGTAGCGATAGGCCAAAAACGAAGCACAATTGCCCAGGTAATTGATAGACTTGCATTGGAAGGAGCTTTATCTTACTCCATAATAATTTGCGCAAGCGCGTCTGATCCCGCTTCTCTTCAGTATCTGGCTCCCTATGCGGGAATGGCTATAGCAGAATATTTTTTGCAAAAAGGAAAAGATGTTTTAGTGGTATTTGACGACCTTACTAAACATGCGTGGGCATATAGGCAAATTTCCTTAGTTCTTCGTCGCCCTGCAGGAAGAGAAGCGTATCCAGGAGATGTGTTTTACCTTCATAGTCGGCTTTTGGAAAGATCAGTTAAGTTAAATAAGGAAAATGGAAACGGATCAATAACAGCTCTTCCTATTATCGAAACGCAAGCTAACGATATATCAGCTTATATCCCCACAAATGTCATATCCATCACAGATGGACAGATATATCTCCAAACAGATCTTTTTAATGCAGGGATACGGCCAGCTATTAATGTCGGACAATCGGTATCAAGGGTTGGAGGAGCTGCTCAAACTTCTGCGATTAAATCCGTGTCGGGAAAATTAAGACTCGACCTTGCGCAATATAACTCTTTGGCTGCATTTGCTCAATTTGGAAGCGAGCTTGATCCTGAAACTCAAAAACAGCTAGATCGCGGAAGAAGATTAACGGAAATTCTCAAACAGCCTCAATTTGCTCCGCTTACGGAAAGTTTGGAGATATTAAGCATTTATTGCACCTCAAGCGGATTAATGGATGACATACCCTTGGAATCATTCCAGAAATTTGAAAAAGAAATGCACGATTTCGTAAAAAGAAGTTATCCAAATATCTTAGACGATCTTTCAAATGGAGAGAAACCAACAGAGCATGCGCTAAAACAAATTCAAAAAGCAGTAATAGAATTCAAGAAAAGATTCGTTTTATAAATTATGGCAACGCTTTTATCTTTAAAAAGGAGAATTAAGGCAGCTCAAAATGTTTCAAAAACAACCAAAGCAATGCAAATGATCGCCGTATCAAAACTTAAAAAAGCACAAAATGCCGCATCTGATGGAAGACCATATATAGAAAAACTATCGTCAATTGCGCAAAATCTTTCCCTTAAGCTGGATTACAAATATACCCATGAATATATGAAAAAACAGGAAAATGCAAGAGGGATAACTCTTGTTCTTGTATTTGCCCCGGACAAAGGTCTTTGCGGGGGATTAGTTACTAATTTAATTCGCGAGCTTATAAATTTGGATTCCCAGAACAAAAATTGCATATACTTGACTATTGGGAAAAAAATTGAAGCAAGCACTGGAAGTTTAAAAAAAGAAATAGCGGCTTCATTCAAGTTCGGCGCAATCCTACCGTCTTTTGACATGGTTCTCCCAATAGTAAAAATTGTGGACGAACTATATCTTTCAAAAAAAGTACAGAGTGTTAAAATTTTATCCACAAGTTTTTTAACCGTTTTTTCTCAAAAACCGAAAATAACAAATATTCTTCCAATAGAATTCCCTAGCGAAAAACCGTTAGCTTCATCTTTTAGTCTTTTTGAACCTGATCCTCAAAAATTACTCCCTTTGCTGCTAAAACATTATTTAGAAATGACTATCTATCAGCAAATGCTTGAAAGTTTTGCCTCGGAACAAGGATCCAGAATGATAGCGATGCAGAATGCAACAGACAACGCCTTGGAAATTGTTCAAGAACTTCTTCTGGCGTACAATAAAGAACGCCAAGAAAAAATTACCAATGAAATATTAGATATTGGAGGAGCTTCTTACGCTCTTACATATGAATAAGATAAATGACGGAATTATTATTAGAGTTGTAGGCCCTATAGTTGATGTGCGATTCGCCAATAATCCTCCCCTTATCCACGAGGCCTTGGAAATAGAAGTAAACAAGAATGAAAAATTAATACTTGAAGTTGCTTTTTCAATTGGTGATAACGAAGTTAAAACTCTTGCCATGGGATCAACCGATGGACTTTACAGGGGAATGAATGTAAAGCGCACAGGATCGCCTATAAAAGTTCCTGTTGGAACCTTAACTCTTGGACGAATTTTCAATGTTCTAGGACAAGCCATTGATGGAAAACCATTTGGCAAAACTCATAAAGGCATTTCCTATGAACCGATTCACCACAATGCGCCATTCTTAACAGAACAGGAAACAAAAGCCCAAATTTTGGAAACAGGACTTAAAGTTATTGATCTTATGGCTCCATTCACAAAAGGCGGAAAAATTGCAGTATTCGGAGGAGCAGGCGTGGGCAAAACAGTTATCGTTAAGGAACTGATCAGGAATATAGCCGCCGAGCATCATGGACATTCTGTATTTGCAGGAGTCGGAGAACGCACAAGAGAGGGAAATGATCTTTGGCTTGAAATGAAAGAAGCAAAGGTTATGGATAAAACAGTTATGGTATTTGGTCAAATGAATGAGCCTCCAGCGAACAGAATGAGAATCGCATTAACTGCCCTTACGATGGCGGAGTATTTCAGAGACAAAAAAAGAGAGGATGTTTTATTGTTTGTAGACAATGTATTCCGATTTGCGCAAGCAGGAAGCGAAGTGTCTGCACTTCTAGGCAGAATGCCTTCTGCGGTCGGCTATCAGCCCACACTGGCTTCTGAAATGGGAGAGCTACAGGAAAGAATCACATCAACCAAAAAAGGCTCGATTACATCCGTGCAAGCGGTTTATGTGCCAGCAGATGACTATACAGATCCCGCTCCTGTTACTATTTTCGCACATCTTGACGCAACTATCAACTTGGAGCGATCCATTGCAGAACAAGGTATTTATCCTGCAGTTGATCCCCTTGCATCAACATCCAGAATTTTGGATCCCAATATCGTAGGCGAAGACCATTACAATACCGCCAGAGGTGTGCAAAAAGTTTTACAGAAATACAAGGACTTGCAGGATATTATTGCAATTCTTGGAATTGACGAACTATCCAACGAAGACAAGCTTACCGTATCAAGAGCCAGAAAAATTCAAAAATTTTTAAGTCAGCCGATGTTTGTAGGAGAAATTTTCACTGGACAACCCGGGAGATATGTAAAAATTGAGAACACGGTAAAAGGATTTAAGGAAATCCTCGAAGGCAAATATGATTCATTGTCTGAATCGGCTTTCTACATGGTCGGTACAATTGACGAAGCAGTTAAAAAAAGTAAAGAATCAAAAGAGTAATGAATCTTCTTCTTCAAATAATTACACCGGAAAAAATTGTCTATAGCGATGAAATAGATGAGATAGTTGTTCCGGCAATTGACGGTGAGATTGCAATTCTCCCAAACCACATTAATTTATTAACTCAAATAGTCCCGGGAGAATTAATTGTTAAGAAAGGAATATCTACGCAATTGATTGCTATAACAGGAGGATTCTTAGAAATTAACAATAATGAAATAAATATCCTTGCCGATTACGCAATAAAAGCCCAAGATGTAGAGGCCGCTCGGGCAATGGAAGCAAAAAAACGCGCTGAAAAAATTATGTCTGAAAAATCTACTGAAAAAGACTTTAAAATTGCCCAAGGTGAGCTTATCAAAGCAATTCTTGAATTAAGAATTTCCACCAAATATAAGCGGAAAACTTAAAGCATCTTTTATGCAGTCTCTTTTTTATGATATTTATAAAACTTATGACGAAAACTTCAGGCTTGGCCCAATTAAGCTTAAAGGATTAAAAAAACCTCTGATTAAAAAAATAAAAACCAAATATGTCTTCTTGGGATTTCCCATTAATATTCCATTTGGTATTCCTGCGGGTCCCCTTTTGAATAGTAAGTTTATAAAAAAAGCTTTTGATTTTGGATTTTGCGTACCTGTTTATAAATCAGTTCGGACAGATTCATTTCCATGCCACCCTTTCCCAAATGTGTTATTCGTGGAAGCGCCCAATAATCTTAATCCGCAAACCACCTCCCGCTTAACGATAAAAAACAAAAACAACTCTTCGAGAATAAATATTACAAACTCATTCGGAGTGCCATCGAAAAAACCGCTAATATGGCAGAGAGACGCAAAAAAAGCTGTAAAATACGCAAAAAAAGGACAGGTAATGATTTTAAGTTTTATGGGAACTGTTAAGCCGAATCAGTCTCAAAGCGAATTTATTGCGGATTTTGCTAAAGCCGCAGAACTTGCAAATAAAACAGGCGCAAAAATTTTGGAAGCCAACTTATCTTGCCCTAATATCGGCAATGAAGGTTTGATATGCTACAACCTATTTGCAACAGAAGAAGCTTGCAAGGCAATACGCAAGGCAATTGGAGATACGCCCTTAATCTTAAAAGTCGGGTATTATAAAAATAATAAAGACATTGAAGAGATTGCAAGAATCACGGATAAATACGCAGACGCAATCTCTGCTATAAATACTTTGCAAGTTGAAGTCGTAGATAAAAAAGGCAACCAAGCACTGCCCGGAGCAAATAGATTAAGAAGTGGCGTCTGCGGATCAACAATTAAATGGGCGGGACTGGAAATGGTTAAGAAACTCAATAAAATAAGAAAATCTAAAGAGTACAAATTTGAAATTGTTGGGGTTGGAGGAGTTATTACTCCCAATGATTACCTTGAATATCGCAGAGCAGGTGCAGACATGGTCATGTCCGCAACCGGCACCATGTGGAATCCTTATTTGGCCTATGAAATTTCAAGAAAAATTAAATAATGCAATCAAAAAAAACAATTCTCTTCTCTGTGTGGGGCTGGATCCTGAATTATCCAAAATTCCATCAATATTTTTAAAACAAAAAAAACCAATATTTGAATTTAACAAATCTATTATTGATGTTACGCACAGTTTAGTTTGCGCTTACAAGCCCAACATTGCATTTTATGAAGCGTATGGAATTAACGGACTAAGGCAATTAAAGCAAACTTTCGAATACTTGCAATCATATTACCCAGAGATTCCGATAGTTTTGGATGCCAAACGCGCAGACATTGGAAACACCGCCAAGATGTATGCTAAATCTTTTTTTGAGTATTGGAATGCAGACGCTGTAACTGTATATCCACATTTAGGACTAGACTCTTTAACGCCCTTTTTAGATTATAAAAATAAATTAATTATCTTACTTTTAAAAACATCGAATCCAGACTCAGGAATGTTTCAAGATGTTCTTGTTGAAAATAAACCATATTATTTACACCTTGCAGAAACTATCAAAAAATGGAACTATGGCAATATCGGCATTTTCGTTGGCGCAACTTACCCTAAGGAAATAAAAAACCTGAGAGACATTTTCCCTAATAAAATATTTCTTACAGCAGGTCTTGGCGCCCAGAGTGCGGAAATAAGAAAAACAGTAAAAGCTGGAATTGACACGCACAAAAGTGGCATTATGTTTAACTCGAGCCGAAGCATCATTTATGCAAAAAATCCTAGACAAGAAGCCTTAAAATTAAAAGACGAAATTAATAAATACAGATTATGAAAAAAAGAGAAGAAGAAGTTGCTAAAATTTTACTAGAGTTAAAAGCCGTATCGTTGCGACCGAATAAGCCTTTTCGTTATTCGTCCGGCATGCTAAGCCCTGTTTATACCGATTGCAGACTTTTAATAAGTAACCCTGTAAATCGCAAAAAAATAATCAATTACTACATAGAATCAATCAGGGAAAAAGCAGGAAAATTTGAGGTAATCGCAGGCACATCAACTGCTGGCATTCCTCATGCTGCATGGATTGCGGAAAGATTAAATCTTCCAATGATTTACGTAAGGGATTCCGCTAAAGATCACGGGAAAGGAAATCAAATTGAAGGAAGAATTAATAAAGGCGAAAAAGCAATTGTAATCGAAGATTTAATTTCAACCGGCTCAAGTTCAATCAAGACAGTTTCCGCGATAAGAAAAGCGGGCGCAAAGGCTCCCTTGGTTTTTTCAATCATAACTTACGATATGGAGAAAGCAGTTAGAAACTTTATGGAGAATAAAGTCAAGCTTATTTCTCTTGCCAGTTTTTCCGATATCGTAAACACTGCCGAAAGGATGAGAATGATTAACAATAAAGACAAAATCGTTATCCTTGATTGGGCAAAAGATCCAGCCTCATGGGGCAGAAAAATGGGCTTTGAATAAGAACGCCCGTTGCTCTTTTTTGCCAAATTTCCTACAATACTTGCAATGGCCGATATAGTTCAATGGCAGAACAGCGGTTTCGTAAACCGTAAATGGTAGTTCGATTCTACCTATCGGCTCAGCCAAAAACGATTATGACTAGATCAAGACTCATAAGGAAAATAGAGGAAAAAACTAAAAAAAATTTGGCTTTGAGTATATTAGGCATTATTTTAACAGTGTTTATAATGTTTAAATTCGGACTCCCGTTTTTAATTAACCTTAGTCTTTTCTTGTCGGGATCAAAAAATAATCAAGAATTTTCCAAAAGTAAAAATTCCTCTTTCATAGCTCCTCCGGTACTTAACCCATTTCCTCAAGCTACCTCAAGCGCTAATATAGCAATTTCAGGAATAGGATCTAAAGATCAGACCATTAGCCTTTATGTCAATGACGAACTCATAAATAAAGTTAAGGCTCAAGATGATGGAACTTTTTCATTTAAAGAAACTGTCAAACATGGAGAAAATATAATTAAAGTAAGAGCAATTGAAAATGATAAGGAAAGCGAATTTTCAAATTCAATAACTACGGTTTTTAAGAACTCACTTCCAACTCTTAACATTAACTCTCCTTCAGACGGACAGTCTTTCTCCAAAGATCAAAATGCTGCAGATGTGAAAGGTATTACCGATGCAGATAATAGAATAACTGTAAATGGTTTTTGGGCAATAATAGATGAAAGCGGAAATTTTTCCTACAAACTGCCTCTTCGGAACGGAGAAAATTTAATAAAAGTCATTGCAACGGATATTGCGGGAAACAAGACAGAAAAGGAAATTAGAATCACTTATTCTCCCTAAGAGCTATTATTATCCAAAGCCACATCGTAATAAGTGAGTAAAATAAACTATTTATAAATAAGCTGCTGACGAAAACCCCAATCACTGAAGAAAGAACTAAGGAATTATGCTTCACATTGAGATTCAGTATTCTAAACCACAAAAATAGATACAAAATAAAACCGACGATTCCTGTCGTTGCCATGACAAATAAAAAACTATTATCAGCTCCTGCATCCGCATGGCTGGCTGTTTTTAACTTATCATTTCTTAAATTATTGTCTAATTTCGCATATCTATAAGCATTAAAGCCCACACCGAATATTGGATATTTTTCTATAATTTCCATTGCCTTTTCTGCAGTTTTAAGACGCGCTTCCGATGAAACTATTCTAAAAAAATTAATGTTCTCAATATTGAAATATCTTGATGACGCTAACAAAACTAAAAACGTAATTCCCAATAACAATGCTATCCATATTTTCCTATTCATGAGCATGAAGAATAGGCTTGAGCTAGAAATAAGCATAATAAGAGCGCTTCTGGAAAATGTAAGGAATACAGCTCCTAAAGTTAGTATCAAAAGCAAACCTATCGGAACACTTTTTTTTCTTAGAAATAAACTTGTTAAAAATAGAAAATATAAAACAAAGAAAGCTCCGGCAAAATTTGGATCAAAAAATACGGAAAACATCCTGTACATATGTTCATCCCATCCTAAATAAAATAATCCCTTAAGGCTTGGATAAAAAAAATATTGAATATAGCCTAACCCTACAATCAAAGATCCAATAATAATTAATAAGTTTGATATTTTATTCTTAAACTCTTTGTCAAAATCATTGACCACAAAAAATATGCCCGAATAAACAACCCACCTTAACAAATAAGAAAACGAAATAAAAAATTCGCTTAATGACAAATGTAAATTGCTTGCGATTAACGAAAATAATCCGCTTGCAGCAAACAAAGCTATCGGCAATAATATATTCGTTTGTACGATTCTTTGTTTTTTAATAATTTTAATCCCCAACCATAAAAAGACAAGAATTCCCACTGTAATATCCAATGGCTTCACGACAAAACCGTTTCCCAAATTTATTCGGATCAGCTCACCTAATGGAAACAAAAATAGCGAAAAAATAAATAACTTTTTTAATATGCCCACATCAAACCTCCGATAGAATACAATCTCACATTGGTTTTCTCATTATAATAAATTAAGTTCCAAAATTTAAATCTTGGAGGCAAATTATTTCCATAAACACCTACATAGTTAAACTTATCTCCTTTTTTAATGTAAGAGGAATCTATGAAGGGAAAATTAACATAATAAAGATTGTGGAACCCATATAAAAGCGCTTTATCTTCCTGTTTGATTTGTTTTGCAAAATATCCGTCTGTGTCATAAAAATCTCCGAATGAGAAATTTAAATGATTGGAAAGGAATTGAGATGTGGATTCTTTTCCCAAAACAACAGAAATGTATTTAAAATTTGCAGCTCCCCTATAGAATATTGAAAATAACGCAAGAACGATAATCAATCCAATAAATGTATTGCGTAATTTTATTTGCTTAATCATGCTAACAATTGCAATTGTTACTAAAGAAAAAGCAGGCAGATAAGGCAGGATAAATCTTCCGCCACCTGTTTGCGGAGTCAAATACCAGACCGCAATTGCAAAAAAGGAATATAAAGACATGACTCTTAAGGATAGCTTAAATTTTCGATAAAGGAATGCTGCTAATGGCAGAAATATAATATAAAGAGGAGAAATGGGGTCGGAAAGATTTAAGGGATTAATCAAGCTAAAGTTAAATTTTACGGGGTAGATATTTGTAAAAAAAGGGTATATAGGATTTCCCGTATAAATGTATGAGGATACAAACCAAGGCAACGGGACAAGCAAAGCAAAAAAACAATATGCAAGAGCGTTAGTAATTTTGCGGGTAAAAATAATTATAAGAATTGCAAAGATTAAAAGAGTGCTTAATGCTAAAAGTTTGGCTGATATTGCTAATCCTAGCAAAATTGCCGATGTAATAAGCCATTTTCGGTTTTTTTTCTCAATCCAATTTATAAATCCCCACAACGCCATTATTTCAAAGAATGTTCTAGCTAAATCTATATAAGCGGTTATCGACATCCAGCCAACAACCAAATTCGAATAAAAAAGAACAATTGCCAACAAAGAAAAAGTTCTAGGTAGAAATTTGCGGGATAAATTATAAAGCGCAACCAAAGACAAGATTCCAAAAAAGAAATGAATAAGCTTTGCGGCAATTTCGTTTCCAAATGTTAATCCTGCAACATATAACATTTCCGTAAGTTTCGGCATTGCGGAATAATAAAAAAGACCTCCGGGAATATAAAAGATAGAATGATTTTGCAGAAAAATTTTAGGGATTGTTAAATGATACCAGAGCGCATCAAATCCCAATTCCGGTCCCAAAACTCCAATAAGATTAATTATTCCCTGCAAAACTAGCACCAATAAGCCAATTGCAAATAATAAATCTCGTTTTATAAAAACAGTGTTTAGCTTTGGGACTTTTAACTTATTCTTATAAAAATAAAAAACCGCCGATACGAAGACTAATGTTGCTAATGTTAGATAGCCTTTATACAAAATTCCCAACAGTCCAAGCCCAAAAATAATATATGAATAAATTCCAATTACAATAGCTGGCATAAACATAAAAAACACAAAGAAGATAAATGTTATTTTATTTCCCGCCGTATTTAAGTATACTATTAAAATAACATTCAATCTACTTCCCATCACGATGAAATCGGATAAGCTAAAATTGATATTATTTTTGTTCTTACTTTCCCTTTTATTTTTCTACAAAGCTGCTATTGGCTTCGATCAGGGACCTTATCCCGCTTTTGATATTTATTATTCTTCTTTTGCGGAAAAAGCTATATTCGCACACAGTATCCTTGCTTATAAATCTTTGCCTCTATGGATGCCCTATGTTTTCAGCGGATCTCCTTTTCTGGGAAATCCCACCTCTGCAATGTTTTATCCGTTCAACTTATTATTCATTTTTTTACCCATTGGGTTAGCTTTCGGGTATATATCTATTATAAATTCCTTCCTCATTGGCACTTTTACTTATCTATACGCGCGTACCATAAAAATAGATAAATTCGGCTCATTGATTTCCGGTATTTCAATAATGTTTAGCGGTCCAATGGTTACTTCAGTTTTCGCAGGACACCCCATCCTTTCCAATACATTTATTTGGTTTCCGCTAGCTCTTTTATTTTCCGAACTTGCAATAGTTAAGAAAAAATTAGTTTTTCTTATATTGACTGGCATTACGATTTCGCTAATGTTATTTGCCGGCGCACCTCAAATTGCCATTTATGAGATTTTTTCCTTATTAATATATTTTATTCTTCGGTCGCTATTCGAAATCAAAAATATCCATAATTTTTTAAAATTAATATCATTCTTCAGCGCTTCTGTAATTATAGGTATTTTAATCACAGCAATACAATTATTGCCAAGCATTGAATTTTCAAAACTTTCTCAAAGAGGAAGCGAAGGAATATCTTATCTTTTTGCTTCGGATTTCTCACTACACCCCTATCAAATTGTATCTTTCATATCGCCCTTTTTCTTTGGTTCGCCAATTAACGGAAGCTATTGGGGAAAAGGAAATTTTTGGGAATTAAACGGATACATAGGAGCACTACCCTTGCTCTTTGCATTGTTAGCCATAGTCTTCAAAAAAAATCGTTATGTATTTATTTTTTTTATTGTTGGGATTTCTGCTCTTTTTTATGCGATTGGCAAGTACGGTTTCGTTTTCCCTTTTTTCTATCATCATATTCCAGGATTTAATAATTTTAGAGTTCCTGCGCGATTCCTATTCATTTATGTTTTTTCCTTTTCTATTCTTGCAGGAATTGGAGCAAGTTTTTTAGTTAATACTTTTTTAAATAAAATAAACCGTATGATGCTTAAGCTTTCAATCTTAATTTCCGCAATGTTCCTCATCTTTATTGGCATCTTATTGCTAGCCGGGACAAATAACTCGACTGTATCTATTTATGAAAAATATGTGCTTAGAAATAGTTTCGCTGTTGGCATAAATCATTCGGCATTGTATAGCCAAACAAAGGATGACATTCTTGTTTTATTTACGCTCTTGTTATCCTTATTCATTGCAATCGTTATTGAAGAAAAAAATAAAATAAAAATGCGCCAATTGAAGATTTTTATTGTTTTTCTTACATTTTTAAATCTTTGGTGGTTTGGTGCAAGATTTATCGATACGAAAAGCATAAAAGAAATTTACGAACCAACGCCATTAATTGAGAGGATATTAAAAGACAAAGGTACTTATAGAGCCTTTGATATGGAAGGAGCTTATATACATCTTCTCGGAAAAAACAACATAGAAAGCGTGACTGGGGTCAGTCCCTTATATTTGAAAAATTATAGAAACTTTTTATGGGCTACGGGAAAGTACATAGATACATCGTATGATTCTTTTTTTAACATTAGCGGAATATCAAATCCAATATTTTTGAACCTTTTAAATGTGAAATATGTAATTGCCAATAGAAGGATGAGCGTACGCGGGTTGTCCGAAATAGCAAAATCTAATGCTAATATTGGACATTTTGCTGCTTCAAATCACATGTATTATCTATATCAGAACTCAAATTTTTTACCTCGCGCATACATAGTTCCCAATGCCATTGTCTTGTCCGATAAGCAAAAGGTGTTAAGCTTACTTGCTGATAACTTTGACCCTAAAAAATACATAATTATAGAGAAAATGCCTAAAAATATTGACTTAACTAACTCATCTAACTACAGAAGCATAGAAATTGTAAGAAATAACTACAACAGCCTTGATACAACATTTGAATTAACAGGATCAGGTTTTTTAGTCCTTAGCGAAATAAATTATCCAGGCTGGACGGCCTATGACAATGGTATAAAAACAGAAATACTTAATGCAAATTATATTTTTAGATCTATATATGTAAAAAGCGGAAAACATAAGATAACATTCGAATATAAACCGCGTTCATATACATTTGGCGGTATAATTTCTCTTGTGACCTTATTGTCTTGCTGTATCGTGCTATATATTAAACGACCTGCAATTTGGGTAAGGGAAAAATAAAATGACCCCCATTCTTAAGATATTCTTTCTCTCTCTCCAAAAATTCTTCTTTAAAAAACCAAGGTAAGACTAACATATAGTCAGGCTTTTGTTTTCTCGCTTTTTCTTCCGACATAATTGGAATATTTAAGGAGGAGATATTCTTACCCCACTTTTCGGGATTTCGCTCTACTGCAGCTTTAATAAGCTTATTATTGAGCTGATAAAATTGCAATAGAGTATTTCCCCTAGTAGATGCCCCATAAACATATATCGTTTTGTTTTTATTTACAAGATTTACTACCAGATCGTAAAGTTCCTTTTTATTTTTCTTAACTTTATCAGCAAAATCATTATAAATTTTTGCACCATCAAGTTTTAAGGTTTTTTCGCATTCTCTCCATCTGAAAACCGACTCCTGAATAGATCTTGATTTTTTGTGTGAAATAAAGGTTCTAAAACTTCCTCCATTTATTACACTTTCCTCAACATGAAAAATTTCCAATCCATGAAGCGACAATAAATTTTCCAAAGACAAAAGAGAATAATACTCCAAATGCTCGTGGACAATGTTATCAAAAGCATTATTCATTAACATCGCAACTAAATAATTTTGCTGAATTACCAAAATGCCATCTTTATGTAAGATTTTTTTTATATCAGATAAAAATTTATTTGGATCATTGATGTCGTAAAAACAAGAAATAACAGTAATTGCGTGCGCTTTTCTATTTTTTAATTTATTGAAATAAGAACGAAAATTAAAAAAATCATTTATAACGACATTCGCTTTATTCTCGCATTCCTCTGCAAATTTTTTAATTGGCTCAATCCCTACTCTAAATATATCTTTGCGGTAATTACCCAAAAGGGTACCGTCATTTGCTCCTATATCTACCGCAACTATGCTTCTTATACCATTGTTCCTTAGTATTTCTTGTAATCTATCCGCAATTCCCTTTAGTTCATTTCTCATTGTTTGATTAATCCCTGATTTATAACCGTATCTTTCGGTATAAAGCTCTGATTGGGAAACAGTATGTTTTAGCTGTAATAGATAACACTTGCCGCATAAAACAAGATTGAGCGGATATTTTTTAGGCATCCTGTTAGTTGTTAAAAAATCAGAAAGATATTGGTTCCCTAAGGAAAGAACATTTATTAATTTCCTAGAGAAACAAGATCGACAGTGCTTTATAGCGTTATTTTTAATCATGAAAATAAATATAGATACTTAATATACTAAAAAACTTTGTTTTTTTAAAGTAGAAAGCTTTATTTACTTTTGTAAACTGTCGCCAGAAAAGCTCCATCTGCCCGCACAACATAAACAGGATTATATTTTTTTCTAATTTTGCTGTCGTCAAAACCTTCTCTTAAGATATTAAAGTAATTTACGATAATGTAGTCGTATTTTTCCTTTTCTTCATATTTACTAACATTAAAATTTTCAAGAGCTGGCATAACTGTAGCAGGCGATAGCGCAATGCCTACCCTTGAACCTTTTTGGGCATTTTTAACAACATAATCCGCAGCCTCTCCAATACCTTGCCCCCACCAACCTAACTGAAATAATTGCTTTTCATAAACATTTTTAGTTCCCCCGACGACAATGTTAAAATAATCTAAATAATAAGGCGATATCTTTACTAAAATTACAAGCAGATAAATTGCAACAGGAATAAATAAAATTGCTTTAGATAATGTTTTCTTAGTAATTTTATTGATTACATGATCAAAACCAATTGCGGCTATTAAAGCCAAAGGAGCATAGATTTCAATAATATATCTTATCCCATGTTGACGAAAGTTATAGATTGACTGAACAAAGGGAAACAGAAACCATATGACGACGGAATAAAAAATCCATTTTTTTTCGTTAGAAATTTTTTTTAATCCCATTAAGAAGAATAATATAACTAAAAAAGGAGTGGTTATTAAAAAATAAACAAAATAATATAATTTTGGAACATGTATTAATCTGCCAAAAAATACTTCTGGAACAGAATAAGGAGAATAGCGTAAGTCGGCATTAAATGCGACAACTTCGCTCAAATGAAACCAAGGCATTGGCCATAAAACAAAAAAAGTTATTAATCCAACAACAAATATTAACAATAACGATTTAATACGCGACAATCTATCTTCCCTCTTGACGCTAAAAAACCACACTAAGTAAATCAAAGTTAGAAGAGGTACCAATAGGAAATTCGTATATTTAATTCCTAACGCTAAACCCAACAATATTCCCGTTAATAGAATATTTCTTTTTGAAAAATTCATCAAAAAATTAAAAAAAGAAAACACAGTCGCAGTAAAAAAGAAAATAATTAAAGATTCAAGTGTTGCCAATTGAGAATACCCCACAAACAGAGGCAACATAGCAAGTATTATTCCGGCCAAAGCGCCAGTAAAAAAAGAAGCATATTTCCAACCAAATAAGACTAATGAGATTACAGTAAGAGATGAAAATAAAACTGAAACAAGCCTAACATGAGTATAATCGTAGTTAAAAATAGGTTTTCCTTTGGAATCAAATTTGTCAACATCAAATCTAGCGGGAATACCAAATAAATAAGACGAGAGTGGCGGCGAAGCAGACTTTTCATGCCAATACGGATCTTTAAAATCTCCTTTTATTGCTAACTCTACGAAATCATATCCCCACTGGACATACGCGCTCTCGTCCCATGTCCTTCCCATTTGATTTAGATTCCAAAATCTTAACCCGATTGAGAAGAAAAAAATAAGCAATATAATAAACAATTTGTTCATACATATTTTCTCAAAAACCACAACTTACCCCTCACAAGAAATGAATGGAATGACATAATTATTGCAAAAATGAAACCATGAATTCCATCCAGAAAACCTCTTTTTATAAAAAAAATAACAATAAATTTACTCATGGGATAGAGGATTATCGACCACCATCTTACTCGCATGTTTTTTTCATGTAATTCTTCAGCTCTAACGCTGGTATATAAATTAATCTCTCTTAAAAATTCCACTACTGTTTGATGAGGATAGTGAGTAATTGAATTTTTTAACATACGCACTTGTCCTTTAACCTTCCATTCTTCATGTACTTTGCCTACCCAGTTTCCTGCTTTTTTCTTGGCTAATCTTAGCAATTTTATTCCTGATTCCCCATGCTTCAACTCTTTGCCCCAAATAAAATCAAAACGCTTTACATAAAATCCCTTATATTCATTCCTTATCCCATTTACCCAATTAGAAATAACGCTTGATATCTCAAAGGCAAGTGCATCCGAAACTCTTTCGTCTGCATCTACAAACAATACCCACTCATTTTTTGTTTTTGATAAGCCAAAATTTCTCTGCATAGAAAAATCGTAATTGAGTCTATGGGTAAAAACATTAACTCCCATTTTTTTCGCAATTTCAATAGTGTTATCTTCTGAATAATCATCGATCACAATTAGATCATCACACCACTTAACGCTTTCTATACACTCCTTTATATTATCTCCTTCGTTCTTTGCCAGAATTATAACGCTTAACATTTATTTAATGCTTCTTTTCTACAGAAATACCTGTATTATTTTCACTTATAATAAAAATGTTTTTAATTGAATTTTTAGATGGGGGCTTACCTAACCACCATGCTAGGTATTCATAATTCATGGTAAAACTGTCAAACTGACTTCCCGGACCATTACCTTTAATTCCGTAATCTTTTCCATTTGCTTCTTTCAATATTGTTTTTACTAGATTTAATCTTTGCGAAAAGGAATATCCGTGAGTCGATTTATTCCTTGAAGTATCTAAAATAAATAATGTATTCGAAGCAGCAATTAAAAAAATTGAAATTAAAACAGGAATAAATAAATGCTTTTTCTTCATAAGTTTATCAAATATCCATGCTGTAGCAATAATTACACTTGGGAAAAATAAAGGCAAATATGCGCTGGAAGCTGAATTATTAATAAAAAAGCCTATCAAAAGAGTCGCTATAAATATCATTAAAATACCAATCGGAGAAAAAAATCTTTCCATGGCTATTCCCTTAAATAAATGATACGCAAAATATCCAATGCTTAATAATAAAATTAGAAATGAGACTATGTAATTTGATGCAAAAATAAGCTGCTGGTAATTAATTAAAAAGAAATTTATCATAGAAACTAGAGATTCTTGTGATTCAGCCAATTGGCTGATTGCCCTATACGGTATCCATGCAAAAAATTTTAATGTTTGAGCAAAATTATGATTGACATCGTAGATTATGATCGGCAGCATTGGTAAAATAAAAAGCGATATGGTTAGAAACCATATTTCCTTATTTAGAATATTTATGGCCCACTTTTTCTTCTTAATAAATCCTAAAATAAAAATAATTAAAATCGTTACCCAAATTACTTGAGTAGCTAATTCAAAATTATAGAGTAACGCCAAAATAAAAATTGTTAATGGAAGAAAGTACGCATTTCCCTTTACCCATCTGTAAATAGAATAAATCAAACCCAGAACTAATAAGGGAATGGGACTTGTATGATATGGCATATGCGAATTAACAATGACAAGTGGCGAAGTTGCATAAAGCAAAGCGGCAATTAAACCAACTCTTTTTGAAAACATCTTTTTTCCCAATTTATACACTAAGAAAACTGTGAATATATTTAGAAAAGCCGTAAAGTATGCCCCGGAAAGAGGATTATAATTAAATGCCCATAACACAAAGGCAAGTAAATATGTCCATAACGGACCTTGATGCAACCATGTATGGCTTGATGTAATTCCAACAAGAGGAATTTTTCCGGTTAAAATCATGTCTCGCGCTGAAATATAAAACCATCCCTGATCACCTATGAATATCATCCTTTCGCTTATTCTATAAAAATTTAGAAAAATTGATAAAGCTAATGCTAGCATCAACAACAAGTTAATAGGCTTAATAAATCTTAGAACCAACTCTGCTAAAACTGCTAAAACCAAGCCATGATATTTTTTGAAAAAAATAAACCTGCTTTGTTCAAATGTTTTTTCTATCCATTCTTTGTCCTGCGTACTTCTTCCAATTAGATGCACTACTTTTGCTTTTGGTAAATATAATACTTTGTAGCCCATTTTTTTTACTCTGAAACAAAAATCGGCCTCTTCAAAATACATAAAAAAATCCTCATCTAATCCGCCTGCTTTAATAAATAACTTTCTGCTAATCATTAGACATGCTCCTCCCACCACATCTACATTTTGTTCTCGATTTCTATCTAGATCGATATTATTATACTTGGACGAAAAAGGATTATTAGGCCATATTTTACTTATAAAGGAAAAAATAAATAGAGCCTCTGGTAAATAAGGCATCCCGCTGATGCTTTGAAGAATTTTTCCTTCCCCATCCATCAACTGAGGTCCGATTATGCCGATTTTCGAATTACTTTCCAACTTATCCAAAAGATATTTTATTGAATTTTCCGTAAATTCCACATCTGGATTTACCAACAGCAAGTATTTGCCTTGCGCAGCTCTGCTTCCGCAGTTTAATCCTTTTCCGTATCCGTAGTTTTTTTTATTTCTTATTATATTAATATTTGATAACTGGTATATATTTGGGTGTAAGCTTTTAACAGAAGCATTGTCCACAATAATAATTTCATAAGATATTGCTTGCAAAGTTCGCTCTAAAGACTTTATGGATTTCCTTATCTCATCCGGAGTATTATAATAAACATATACAATAGATAACATTGGCTTCATAATCAATGATTAATTAAATTTATAAGTATCTTCTCCAATGCGTCTACGCTTTTGTCCCATGTCCATTCCTCTTCAATCCGTTTTCTTCCAAATTTACCCATTTCATCCAGCAGTTTTTGATCTTTTATAAGCACTATTGCCTTATCGGCAATTTCCTGACTGTTGAAATCGACAAGGTATCCCGTTTTCCCATTAACCATTGTCTCCCGATAACCTGCTGTATTAAAAGCAATTACCGGCACTTCGCATGCTAAGGATTCTAGAGCGACAAGTCCGAATGTATCAAAATTACTCAATGATAAAACAATCAATGACTCATTGTACAATTTAATGATTTCCTCATCAGACAACCTTTCGTGAATGTCCCTTGATATAGAGAGAATTTTTAACTCGGGTCTTATCTTTTCAGGAATCAGCTTAATTGCCTTAAGCGCATATTCATATCCGTTAAGCTTTAATTTTTGACCAATAAAAAGAACTTGATTTTTCTTAGAAATATGTAAGTTTTTAAATTGCCTTGTGTTTACTCCTAAATGTGCTATTTGGGGGTATAGATCAAAAGCCTGAATCATTAATTCTCTGCCAAAATAACTAATTGCAATTGATGATTGAGCAGCCCTAGCATTTTCCCTATCAATTTTCTTCCGGACATATCGATTGTACGCTTCGTATATTTTATTTGGAAAAGAAAAATCACTTGAAATTCTTAATCCGTACTCATAGGCAATCTTCAATGGCTCTAAGCAGAAATAAACATTTTTTGTCTTCAAAAAATGTAAAATGAATGGAGCTTGGGTAAATTTGTCCGTATGGATAAGAGCAATATCATATCCCCTGCTATCTATGTCTTGCGCAATTTTTCTATGAAGTGCTTTTAGTAAAATAAAATCACTCAAGTCCCTTACGACACATTTTAAAAATGGGATATTAACTATTTTCTGCTGATATTTATATCTGTACTCGTTGTTGGCAATGCTTCCCGGATCAAAAATATCATGCTCTCCATTTATAGTATAAACATCCACAATATGCCCAAGAGCTCTTAGTCCCTTCACATGCTCCAATACCGTGCGCTTCGCTCCGCTAAAAGGAAGATTATAAAAAACTGCAATCTTCATTTAACAATTTCCGATTTAAACACATTTTTAGCAAAATACCAAGATGTCGGCAATTCAATAATTCCTGACAATAGAACCGAAATGCTTGAGCCAAATATACCATATGTCATAGTTAATGGTATAATTGTAATTGCCAATACAATAAATCTTGCCAATGTCATCGCTGCAACATAATTCTGTCTGCCAACGGACAAAAATAAAGAGGAAGTTGCGCCTGAAATTGATCTAATTACTCCATAAATAGCAAGCGGTTTCAATACAATCATTGCATCTGCCCATTTCTGACCAAATATTAAAATAAATAAATCTTTCGGAAAAAAGAAAATTACCGTCCCAATTAGAATTGAAACAGCAGAAACGAGCAAAATGGTTCTCATAAATGCTTTTTTTAATCTATTTATATCTCCCGCTATTTTTGCGTAAACAGGAAATGTTACCCTGTTGGTAGTATCCACTATTTCACTAATCGGTATCGTTGAAACTGTGTATCCCATCTGATAAATTCCAAGCAATCCCGAGCCAAGCAGTCTGCCTATAATGACGCTATCGCCTTTGGAAGCAGCGTAATTAATAATTCCATATAGAGTTACCCATTTGCCATTATGAAATATTTTGCTAATTTTCTGTAGGTTAAATTTTAAAGTCGGAATGGGTTTTATTAAAATAAAAGACAAAATAACCTCAAATATCGCCCCCGCAATTAGTCCAAAAACTAAGCCCATTGCGTTATGAGTGATTAAAGTAATTATCATCGCAACCAATGAATCCAAGCTAAATATTGCCATTTTAAAGTAAAATTCCTTACCAAATTGTAGATCTTTCTGAAATTTTACTTCAGCAGGGTTAATAAACCCCCTTATGCAGGGCACTATGCTTATCAGCAATATCAGCTCCTTAGATTGAGGAATTTTAAAAAAGGAAATAATAAGAGGAGCAGTTAATACTATGAGAACAGCGATTAGTAATCCCCTAAATATTGACACCAACCAAGCATCATTTATATATTCCCGTAGGTCATCTTTTTTCTGAACTAAAAATACATTGATACCAGTTTCTGTCAATATTTCCAAAAGGGCCAAAGCCATAGCAGCAATTCCGAATACTCCAAATTGCATTGGCGTTAGAATTCTGGCTAAAATAATTATTCTCAAAAAAGCTATGCATCTGGAAAAGATCCTAAAAGCCCCCACCCATGAAATACCAATAAAAGTTTCTTTTGAATATCCCATACCTGACAATTATATATCCTTCCGTCTAGCAATGTTTAGTTTACTTTTTCAAATATAGATATTGCGGATATCGGAGCCAAACCTGAAGTAATATAATTTAACGGATTTCCGGAAAAAAAATAAAGTGCTTGTGGAGGATTAAATTCAATAATCTCTTTGTATCCATATCCCATTAACTTCTTTATCAATTGCCTCTTAGGGGATTTTTTAAGATAACGAAGGTCAAGCTCCTTGCCAACAACAATGACAATTGACGGAATAGTTTTACTCGATGCATCAATTACTTGGTAATTAAAATAAGTCTGATATTTTAAAACTTTATCTTTTGAATAAAAATCTTTAACAACAATATCCGGAAGCATCTGATAAATTGGAATATTCTCTATCCCAATCAATGTTTTTTTCTTTAGATTTTTTTTCATCCAATCAGAAGATATTCTCCTTACATCCGGCAGCCACTTAACATAAACCATTATTATTGACTGATAAAATTGGACAATAATAATTAATGTAATCAATATACTAAATAAAAATTTAAAGTTAAGTAAGGTATTTCTTACTCTTTGCAGAAATGACCCTGAAAGAAGAGCAAAAAAAGGCAATAAAACCAACAATCTATTCCCATTGGCACCAAGTTTTAATGGCATTAAACTAAGTGTAAATAGCAAAAAGCAAAATAATAAAAAAAATTCGTTTTTAAATAGATGCGATCTTTTTGTTAAAAATTTTTTTACAAATAAACTCACCCAATATGCTATTCCTAGCATATAAATGATAAAAAAACTATAGCCAAAGTCTATTGGTAAGATTTTAAAAAATAAATATTGCCACCATGCACTAAATCCTGTCAAAAGATTGTCGTATCCATTAGAACCCAAGATTAAATTTGAATATAGGAATTCGCTCCAATCTCCTTTGCCAAATAACATATCCGGAATACCAAAAAGAATAAAAATTATAAAGAAAACTAAAAGCCCGAGATAAATATTTATAAATTTCCTCCTTTCTCTTTTTTGAAACCAAAAGAATGAAATAATATAAGCAATAAATAGAGGCAAAGCGCTAATTTTTGTTGCAACAGCAAGCGAACAAAAAGCTCCCGAGATCAAATAATTTTTTAAATTCGGCTTTGATCCAAATTCCAATAAATAATACAAGGATATTATTATCCAAAATATAAGCGCTATATCGTACTTAAAGTAATTACTCAAAGCCAGCCACAAAGGAGTGACGGCAAAAAGAATTACGGGAATAATCGGATTTAATTTAAAATATTTTTTTGCAATTTTTGCGATAAAAAATATTGATAATAATCCAAAAATAAGCGTGTTTAGCCTTAATATCTCAAAAATCCTGCGTTGCATCTCCAATGATTCAACAGGAGATGTTATAAAAAAAGGATTTATTATCCCGAGCAAAAAAAATGGAATTAGATATATGCCCGAAAGAATAAAATGAAACATTGTTCCATGAGCTGAACCCGGAATATTTGGCGATAAATATTTGAAAGTTGATCTTACCGCCTCAAGCTGATGCCACTCATCCATATGATATGTAAATGGGTGGCTAGGTCCCGGCATGCCCCAATCAATAATGCTTAAGAGTAATGCTGCATAAATTACCGAGGCGCTGAAGAGAAACTTATTTCGAAATATCTGATAAATTAGACCTAAAACAATATTTTTAATACTTTTATTAAATTTCATAATTCAAATACCTCGCTTTGCTTAGTCCTTATTGTTCCTTAAATTGCAAATAAATACCCATCCGAATATAATAGACAGGGGGTAGATAACTGATAAAGGATAAAGAGCAATAACAGCATTGTAGATAATAGTTTTTATGCTCTTTACTGGCTTAACATATCCAATTTCAGTTTTTATTTTTCCTTCAAACTTAAATTTGGAGAATAAATCTTTAAGGTAAAAATATGTTGGCTCATTTACATGCTGATTTTTTTCATCAACATTCCTGGGATCTTTTGGCAAAGAATTATAGGCAGATCTTCTAATAAATTTATCAATTCGAGTAATAATTCTATTTAAAGGAAAAATATAGTACTTATATGTGTAGTCGTGAAGTATTTTATTTGTACCTGTATGAATAAAGAGAATGCCGTCTTTTTTAAGGATCCCTTTTATTTCCTGCATTGCTTTTTCAGCTTCCCCTCTGTATAAATGTTCCAATACATCTATACAAATCACTACATCAAAGTAATTATCAGGAAAAGGCAATGACTTAACATTTAGAATTTTAAAATGTACTTTTTTCCGTATAGCAAGCGGGAAATTTTTCTTGGTAGAATTCGCCAGCTCAATAGCCTCTTTTGAATAATCTATACCGACTATTTCCTTCGCATTTCTGCCTAAATAAAGCGCTATGTCGCCTCTCCCGCAACCGACATCAAGAATTTTAGAAGATTTACCTACCGTTACCTGTTGCAATAGTTTTTTTAGTCGTGGCTGTAATTTCTTGCCGTTGCTTTTCTTAAATTCTTCAGACCCTGGACATACGGTAAGATAGTAATTTTTATCGTATATTTTCGAACTAACGCTCTTCATAACTACTTAAGTTTTTCATTCTTAATGCAATCATTCTTTATAAATATAGAAATTATCCGTTGCTTTAACTAATTTATATTTTTTATATATAAATGTTTTTAATGAGCTAAGGCTAATATCTTCGTAATTAGCCTCTTTTTCGATTACATTTGGTCTTTGAACCGCTATCACTGAATTGCTATTTCTCTTAAGATCATCTATAACTATAGTTTGATCATCATTATTGAACTTATAGAAAAAACTAAAATATGACGCATTTTTTCTGTCGGCCAAGAAGTGCAAAAATGAACAATACGGAATACAAAGCAGCTTGCTATTTGACGGTGTTTTACTTTTAATGTAATTAATTACTTGCTCCAAATCATTTTTTTGATCAACAGGGATATTTATATAAGCTGCTTCTTTTGCATTAAGGGTTTCATAATTTTCTTTTTTATAACCAATTCCGTACAACTTACCATATGCGCTAATCAAAGACATAACTGACGGAGATATAAACAAAATTAATAATAGCGTTATGACAATATTGCTCGCTGGTAATTTGATTTTCTCACACTTCATCGTAAGCAGATATAGAAATAAGGGGATATATAAAGGCGCGGTAATAATAACCGTAGTATAATCTCTGCCAGAAAAAGCGCTAGCCAAAAAAAGACTAAACGCTTCTATAGAAGTTATTACCATTTGTTTTTTCTGTTCATTTTTTGATTTAAAAAATAAAGTTATTAAAGTAAGCGGAATCGTAAAAAACAATATAAAATAGTAAATCGTTGATTCCCTATAAAAAGAGGTTAGATAAGTAATCCTTGTCGGAGCTATAAGAATGTATATTATAAAGAAAAATAAAAAGAAAATGAATGCTATCCTCAATTTCTTAAAGATAGATTTTTTAATGAAATTAACTATCAATATAAAAAAGGGCGTAAATAGAATTGAAGTTAAAATAAAAGGCAAACGGTCATTTTTTACAGCCAATGCGAAATAAAAAATGTTATATATTAATTTATCAAGAACTCCGATAAAATAAAGTGTTGAGAAAATAATGGTTGGCAAAATTAAACTACCCATAAGATAAAGCAATGTGTTCTTAAATAAATATTTACGTTCTGTAAAATACACTATTAAAAATAGTAAGACAAAAAAGAAAATAAAACCATAAGTTTGTTTTGTAATTAATGCTAAAGAATTTATTAATCCAATTAAAAAAGGATAAAAGTAGGTTTTATTGTTATTTTTAAGTTTACTAAATAAAAATAGCGTAGTCATGACAAAAACCACTCCATACATGTTATAAGATGCAAAAGCTCCCATTCCTGTGTAAATTAATGCTAAAAATAACAAGAAAATATAATTCCAATGTTTGGATAATTTAAAAAGTCCGGAGCTTAACATCAGAACAAGAATTACACATAATATATACAAAATTCTATCCGTAATAACATAATTTCCAAATAATCTCAATGTAAGCGCTTGAATATAGAATGAGCCAGGCGTAATAGCTAACGAAAAGTCTATGTATGGAATCTCTCCATTATTTATTCTTTGCGCATTATTCAATAAAAATCCTTCATCTCTATAATTAAATCCAAAATTAAATACTTGAAGTTGCAAGAATAAAAAAAATATAATTCCTATAAAAAGAGGCGACAAAAATAATTTTTTCAACGAATAAATAAATTACTATTTCCTATCTGTTTTTTGCTGAAAATAAACCTACAATTGTTCCCAGCATAACCGCTAAATCACTAGTAATTTGGATTTCTGGCAAAAAATAAAATGCGCGCCAGTTATTTATGTATTTATAGTTTTTAACTATAGACCAAAATGCATAAATTGCGACAAGAATTAATAAAAGATTTAAGAAAAAAACAAGTTTTGTTATAAGAAGAACAATAAGTATGGTAAATGCTATAAGATAACGAAAAAACAGGAGAATTACCTTTGGCCTAAAAATTTTCGCTTCTGCGTCACCTAAGGAAAAGCTGTAAAAAGCGACTAATGATTCCCCAAGATTCTTCTTTGGCAACCAATAAACTACTGCTTTTTTTTGAAAAAATATTTTTGCTTTAATTTTTTTTAACTTTTGTGCAAAAACATAATCCTCATTATGGGAATATTCCTCGCTGAATCTTCCTGCTTTTCCCCAAATTGACTTTTTAAAAGCCATTGATCTTGTTGCGGGAAGAAAATTATCGGCATTGATCTTGTCAGGCATTACCAAAACATAAGGAACTAAACACTTTTCAAAAACGGAATTTGGTTTGCCTTTATAATATCCCGCTACCACATCTACTTTTGGATTTTCAAAAGGTTTAATAATATTTTTGGTCCAATCTTTATCTAAAACACATCCTGCGTCCGAACAAACTATAATTTCATTACTTGCATTCTTAATTGCCTCATTCCTTCCAACCGCCCTATTCCCTTTCTTAACTATTAACTTTATTTTGTTATCAAAATTGAAAATTTTAGCACGGGTGGAGTCAACGGAACCGCCATCTACAATAACAATTTCATCAGCTTTCCTTGATTGATTGACAATAGAATGAAGTAGCTTATCGATATTCTTCTCTTCGTTCAAAATTGTTGCAATAAATGAAATTTTCATACTCTGACAATATGGACTTGAATTATAGCATCTGCTAATACCTAAAATTCGAGTTTTGTTTTTAACAAATAAATGTTAAAATGTAATACATACAATGAAGCTTCCGAATATATCAATAGTCATCTGTAATTATAACACCAGCAAGATACTAAAAAATACACTTTCTTCTATTTATAGAAACACTAAAAACATTTCTTTTGAGATTATCGTCGTAGATGACGGGTCCACAGACGACTCCGTAGAAATAATCAAAAAATATTTTCCTAAAATTAAAGTAATAAAAAATACTAAAAATTTAGGATATAGTAAGAGCTGCAACATTGGAACAAAACTCGCCAAAGGCAAATATATTCTTCATCTAAATTCTGATGTAAATTTTACAAATGATACATCGTTGAATTTAATATTGAGATTCATGGACGAAAACCCAAATATTGGTATTTGCGGTTGTAAAATAATAAGGCCGGACGGTTCCCTTGACCTAGCTTGCAAACATGCCGTACCAACTTTAAAAAACTCTTTTTTTCAAATACTTAACCTATACAAATTATTTCCAAAAATTACATCCATTAACTACTACATGACATATCTTTCTGATAATCAAATTGCAAAAGTAGGCGGTCTCGGAGCATTTATGCTTATGCGAAGAGAGTTAATTGAGGAGATAGGATATTTAGATGAAGAATTTTTTATTTATTGCGAGGATACGGATTATTGCTACAGAGCAATAAAAGCAGGATGGGATTTATATTATTTCCCAAAAATTACAGTAAAACATATTCATGGGGGAACAACAAATCAATTCCCAATAAAAGCGCTGCTTATTTTTCATAAAGGGATATTTTTATTTTACAAAAAACATTATGCAAGCAAAAACTTTTTCTTATTAAATTTAATCGTTTATCTTGGTATTTTATTAAGATTAGGATTGTTCGTAATCATAGAGCTATTAACATACTTAAAATCAAAATTCAGTAAAATAAAAAACTTATGATAGATCCTTACAGAATGATTGTGATAAATTTTATCGCCTCATTTTCCTTATTATTCGGAATACTAATTTATAAATTCATTTATCCAAGAGGAAAATTTAATTTTTTATTTATCTTGATATTGATTTCCTTATTGCCGCTGATTAGCATGCTCAGGAAAGGAACCTATGAAAGTGGCGATTTAAGTATACATGTAGGATTTGCAACATCTTTTTACGAATCTTTAATGGATGGTAATTTTATACCCCGATGGAGTAGTCAGATTATTTATGGGTATGGTTATCCGCTATTCATTTTTGTTTATCCTCTCCCCTACTACATGGCATCATTACTCCATTTTTTAGGCTTTACTTTTATTAACAGTTTTAAACTTATTTTAGCTTTTTCATTTATAGCTTCCGGAATTGGAATGTATCTTTTCATAAAGGAAGAATTGAAAAACAGATTTTCTGCATTTTTTGCGGCATTAATTTATCTTTTTGCACCATATCATCTGGTTGATACGCATTATCGAGTGTCTATCGGAGAGGCACTCGCTTTTGCTATTCTTCCATTTTGTTTCTTAATAATAAGAAGAATGTCTAATAAAATTGCTTTTTTATGGTTTTTCTTAACTTCCTCAAGCATAGCTCTCCTTGTACTTTCTCACCAAGCTATATCGCTTACTTCATTTCCGTTCCTTATTGCGTATTGTTTGTATCTTTGGATAACAAAAAACAAAAAAAAATTTAAGAATCTGTTTGCTTATATTTTCTCTTTAGTCATAGGATTACTTCTATCTTCGTTTTATTGGATACCGGTTATTTTTGAATCAAAATATATAAATTTACTAAACAAAGGAGTTATCTCATTTATTCAACCGTTTCAACTTCTATATTCGCCCTGGAGATGGGGATTGTTATTCCAGGGACCAAGTGGAGAATTATCTTTTATAGTAGGTTATGTTCAATGGTTTGTCATTATACTCTCTGTTGTCTTATTTCTAAAAGGCAAGAATGCGTTTAAAGAAAAAAAACTGTATTTAATGTCGGTTATTTCTTTTTTTATACTTCTTTTTTTAACGCAATCCATTTCTAAACCGTTATGGATGAATATTCCTCTACTTAAGGGATTTCAATTTTCATACAGATTGCTTTTATTGGTTGCATTTTTTGTTTCTATAATTTCCGGTATCGTTATAAAAAACATTAAAAATAAATGGTTTTTCATTGTATTATGTTTTATTGCGATATCAACAACTATTCTTAATTGGGGGAATAGAAAAACTCTCCCTCAATTAAATGATGCTGTTATCCAATACGAATTCCCCAGCAGCATGACTAAAGTCGGCGACAGTACAACCATCTGGGTTGATTCCAATAAATTTACATCGGAAAAAAGACTCGTCCAGCACATAACCGTAATCCAGGGTGAAGCAAAAATCTCTGACATTTTAAGAAACTCCGCAAGACATAAATACCTAATAAATGTTCGATCCGACAAGGCAGATTTTAAGGAAAATACTCTGTACTTTCCCAATTGGGTTGTAAAAGTAAATAATAAGCCTTATCCTTTTAGATTTACCGATCGTGCGTATCCAGGAGTAATAACATTCAGCTTAAACAAAGGTTCTCACATTGTGGAAATAATTTTCATGAATACTTTTGTGAGAAATTTTTCTATGCTTCTAAGCGCATTGACATTTTTGGCAATATTAATCTATTTTTTTGTTCCTAAAAAGTTAAACCTTCCAAAGTTTTAAATATGAATTCGTCATTTTCTCCCAAGTATTTTTTTCAACCCATCTATAAGCATTTTCAACTAATTTCTCCTTTTCTTTTAAATTTTTTAGATAAAAAGTGATTTTTAAAACGAGATACGAAACGGAACCTGAAATTACAATATGCCTTGCAAATGGCGCCATTCTAAGATAGTCTTTTTTCAATGGATTATCGTAAGCTGCAAAAACAAGTCTTTTGGCAGCCATTGCTTCCATCATAGATAAATATCTGGACGCAAACGCAAAATTATATTTAGACAAATATTTTCCCGGATTATTTTGAAAACCTAAAACTTTAAAGTCTTTCTCAATTTCTCTTCTAAGCTTCCCATCGCCCATTATTGCAAACTTAAAATTTGGTATTTTTTTTCTTATTATTTTAACCGCACTAACATAAGCTTTGATTCCTGTCTGTTCATCAAGCCTACCAATGAATAATGCGCTGTTCTCATTTTTGATTTTTGATTTTTGATTTTTGATTTCAGGAATATTTACCCCTCCGTACGAAACAAAGCTAGACTTTGTTCCGTACCATTTTTTAATAAAATCTCCGATGCAAATATTTCCCATCGATAACTTTTCGGCAATTTTGCGCATCGCAATATTTTTTGATTTTAAAGGATAATTTTCATATCCATGAAAAGTTGTGAATACTTTTTTGAAAGGAAAAAGAAGGCGAAAGGGAAGATACCAAAAGAAAACATCATGGCAATGGACGATATCAGCGTCATTAATAAGCTTTCTGTTAATCCAAAGCCATTTCCATATCTGAAATTTCTTGAACCGCCCTTGCGGAAAGTGCGGAATTCTGTAAATACCGATTTCTCCAATTTTATCCTTTAATCTAAGATTTTTTAGATATCGCTCTGTAACAACATTAACTTTATGGTTTTCTTTAATCAATATTTTGCTTACCTCTAAAACATGTTTTTCTACTCCGCCAATATGGGGATGGAATAAACGGGAAAAAAATAAAATATTCACAGTGGACCCGAGAGGATTCGAACCTCTGACCTGTCGCATGTGAAGCGACCGTTCTACCGCTGAACCACGGGTCCCTCAGTCTCATTTTACAGCATCTCTCCCGAATTGACAAAGTCGAAGATATCACGCACAATAGCTATATGGAGTTTTTGAGAAAAGCATATACCTCTTTGATAGACACTGTTCAAACTCTTCTGCTAATCTTCGCTGCTTTTCTTGTTGTATATGTTTTTCTGTTCAGACCGTTTCAGGTCAGCGGAAATTCCATGCATCCAACATTTATAAACAAAGAGTATATCTTGACTAATTTAGTTGCTTTGCGATTTAGCAAGCCAAAGGTAGGCGATGTAGTAGTATTCAGGGCTCCAAGCGATCCGGAGAAAGATTATATAAAACGCGTGATAGGAGCTCCGGGAGATATAGTTTTCATTAGGAACGGCGAAGTATATGTAAACAATAATTTACTTAATCAACAGGCATACCTATCGTCAGCAGTCAAAACATATGGGGGATCCTTCCTTAAGGAAGGAGAGCCTGTTACTGTCCCAGCTGACTCTTATTTTGTATTAGGAGATAACAGAAGTGGCAGTTCGGATTCGAGAGAATGGGGTTTTCTTCCTGCTAAAAATTTAATCGGACAATCTTTTTTTGTCTATTGGCCGCTTGACAAAATGCAAATAATTAAAAACCCCTATAAGTAGCTTTATTCTCCGGACAGGAGCTTACTTATTGACTTTATTTTGGGACCTGTAACTTCTACATCTCCTTTTATTTCGATTAATATTCTTGCCTTCTTGCTTGATTGAAAAATTGCAACCTTATCAAGTTCGTATTTCTTTGCGATATTCTGCGCCATTAAATCCAGTTCAGGAACCCAAAGTTTATCCGTTACCGCACGAGGTTCTCTCTTTTCAATCTCCCCCTTAACTTTTCTGGCCTCTTCCTCTGTTTGCCTAACCGTACTATTTTCCCGAAGTATTCTTCTGAATAAATCGAGCATTAAATTTGTGTCGCCAAGCGAAATTAACGGACGGACATGCCCCTCTGTAATTACTCCTGCGACAAGAGCGTCCTTAATTGCATCAGGAAGAGATAGTAATCTAATTGTATTTGAAACCGTAGGCGCACTTTTTCCGACTCTTCTGGCAACTTCATTTGTTCCCATACCAAACTCATCAATCAGCCTTTTATACGCCAGAGCTCTTTCAATTGGATTAAGATCCTCCCTTTGAACATTTTCAACAATAGACATTTCAAGCATGCCTTGGGGAGTAGTGTTTTTGACCACAACAGGCACCTTAGAAAGCCCTAAAAGCTTGGCTGCCCTCCAACGCCTTTCTCCTGCGATAATTTGATATCCTGCAGGCGTTCTTGCAACAACCAAAGGCTCCAGAATACCCTGCTCCCTTATCGAGTCCACTAGCTCACTTAAGGATGCTGTAGCAATTACTCCGCGAGGCTGAAGGGGATTAGCCTGAAGCATGCTAACTTCAAGCTCATGAATCGCCTCATTTGTTTGCACATTGTCCATAAACGGTTTTTTTACTGTGAGCCTATAACCTCTGCGATTTTCCTGCCTTTTGCAATTTTAAAATTTACAATTCCTTCTCTTACAGCAAAAAGAGTATGATCATTTCCCATGGAAACACCTGATCCTTTGAAAATTTTTGTTCCCCTTTGCCGTGCAATAATATTTCCTTTTAGAATTTTCTGTCCGCCGTATATCTTAACGCCTAAACGTTTCGATCTGGAGTCTCTATTCCCTTTTACCGAACCTTGCGCTTTTGTATGTGCCATAAATTAAATTAAAAATTCAAAATTGCCGTGAAAATTATCTCTATCTTATGTTAATTTTTCACAGATGTCAAGATATCAAGAATTTTTATTTTTGTCAGATATTGCCTATGCCCTGTTATTCTTCTATATCTAGCTTTAGCTTTAAATTTAGAAATTCTGATTTTGCCGCCTTTCAAATGTTCCAGCACTTCCGCCTTAACTGCTACCCCTGTTACTTTGGGCTTGCCAATCTTTAAAACTCCGTCTGAAGCATACAGAATAACATCCTCAATTGAAAATTTTTCTCCTGGTTTATACTTAAATCTTTCAACCTCAATTACAGAATTCTTTGAAACTTTATATTGCTTACCGCCTGTTCTTATAATTGCGAATTCCATAAAAACTGATTATATCAAAAATTTTACATAATTTCCAGAACTTTTCGCGACGCTTCCTTTTTATTCATAGACGAGAGTATGCCAAGAAGAATAAAATTTGAAAGAAGCGAACTTCCCCCATAAGAAACAAACGGCAAAGTAATTCCAACAATTGGCAAAATCCCGATATTCATCCCGATATTTACAAAAAACTGAAAAAATATCAGAGAGAATGCTGCAATCGAAAATAGTTTGCAGGATAAATCCTCCTGATGTATAAAAATCATAAAAATTTTGTATAATAAAAATGCAAAAGTTAAAATCATTAAAACCGATCCGATCATTCCCAATTCTTCGGAAAGTGTTGCAAAAATAAAATCAGTATGTCTCTCCGGTAAAAATTTAAGGCTTGATTGTGTTCCAAGACCTAATCCGCGGCCAATCAACATTCCCGATCCAACCGCAATAATCGATTGGATTGCATTATAGGATAGTCCCAATGGATCATTTGGATTTAGAAATGTCAAAATTCGCTGTTTCTGATAATCGTGTAAAAATCTCCAAATGATAGGGGAAAGTATTGACAAAAAAACTAACCCGGAAAAAAAGAATCGCAAAGGAAAGCCAAAAATAATAAAAGTTAAAATCGTAACCATAAAGTATATCAAGGTATTTCCTAAATCCGGCTGCAAAAAAACCAAGAAAACAATCGGCATTAAAAAACAAACTCCTAAAAATAGAGTTTTAAAAGAGTAACTGTTCCTTGAAGACAAATACGAAGACAGTGAAATTGCAAGAAAGGGTTTAAGAATCTCGGAAAATTGCACTCTAAAGCCGAGAAATTCCAGCCATCTTATGGATCCTCTATTTTCGATTCCGACAATCAATACTATAAGCAATAAAACAAGAGAAATTATGTATATCGGTATTGAACGCAGCTTGATAACTTCATAATTAGTCTGTGAGAAAAATAAAAAAGCAATAATCCCGACAATAAAGAAAAGAAATTGGTTCTTAAATAGCGAGACATCGATTGAAAAAAGAGTAGTGAGGCTTAGAATAACCAAAACGAGTACGGGAATCATTAATCCCCAATCAATGTCCGATAACTGTCTTCTGTTCATCTGCGGGTAACAAGAAATTTTTCACCTTTTTCAAGCATATCAACCAACGCTTTTCGTTTTATTTCGTTTTCGAATTCCTTTGGCCAACCATTCAAAACAACATTTACCTTCTCATCCAGAGCTGTTCCTAAAGCTTTCCTTTTTTTTTGAATTTCCCTTACGATATCCCTTGCTTCCCCTTCGTCTCTCAACTCTTTTGTAAGATTTGTATCCAAAGCAACAGACATCTCTTCTTTGCCTTCTTCAAAAACAACTTTTTTAACATTAATCTCGTCCATAATTAATTTTATGAGATCTTCGTTAATTTTCAATTTTGCATTTTTAACCTCTAATTCGGCGAGCGGTTGCCTAACTTTTATCATCGCTTTTTTTCTTTTTGAATGAGCCATTTCCACTATTTTACGAATCGTATCCATTTCTTTTTCTAATTTATCGTCGTACAATTTCATATTAGGAACCGGAAAATTAGATAAATGTACAGATTCCTCTCCTGTTAGGTTTCCATACATTTCTTCCGTAATAAAAGGTATCAAGGGAGCTAATGCTTTACAGTACTCTACTAAAATAAAATGCAGCGTGCTATAAAAATTATTCTTATCGTTTCCGCTATGGGCTGAAGGACCAACCCTGTCCCTGCTTCTTCTTAAATACCACAAAGACAAATCATTGATAAAAATAGATGCTTGTCCGACAACTTCAGGAGTGCTAAATGCCTCATACCCTTTCTCAATAATATTTTTTATATTACCGTTAAGCCTTGACAATATCCATTCGTCCAAAACATTTTCTGATTTTAAATTAATTTCCGAAGGTGTCCATTTATCAATAATTGCATTTGAAATAAAAAAATTATAAACATTCCAAAGTATCAGAAGTAGTCCCCGCACTTGATTTCTGTAAGGCTCTTCCGCAATAAGCATATCCTCACCATTCATAACCGGACTTCCCATCAAATAAAGTCTTAAAGCGTCTCCGCCGTATTTCTCAATCATTTCTTTCGGATCAGGATAATTGCCATAATTCTTGCTCATTTTTCGCCCATCCGTACCCAAAACTACTCCTTCAACCAAAACATTTTTTGCCAGGATATTTAATCCGTCTTTTCTTAAATCCAAAGCATTGGCTATGATATGTAAGATAGAAAACCACGCCCTGATTTGGCCTGTGTATTCGCCTATAAAATCAGGCGGATAAAATCCTTTTATTTTTTCGGAAGCATCAAACGGATAATGTCTCTCCCCAAAAGAAGCGCTTCCTGCTTCTATCCAGCTATCCAAGACTTCAGGAACTCTTTTGGCGGTTTTTCCGCACTTACCGCATTCAACAGTAACCTCGTCAATTTCCGGCTTGTGCAAATCCGTAATTTTTTTACCCGATTTTTCCTCCAATTCCCTAATTGACTCAGGAACAAATCTTTCACCGCATTCGCACTCCCAAACAGGAATAGGCGACCCCCAAAATCTGCTTCTTGAAATATTCCAATCCGGCGCATTTTCAATGCTTTTAGCAAATCTTCCATATTTAAAATGTGCAGGATACCAATTGACAGATTCATTGGATTTTTGCATTTTATTTTCTAACTTGCCAAGATCAACATACCAGGCGTTTTGAGGAGCATAATAAAGTCTGGTATGACATCTCCAACATAAAGGAACATTATGCATTAGCACTTCATCCTTATAAATAAGTCCTCTTTTTTCCAAATCCTCGTTAACTGCTTTATTGGCTTTCAGATAATACATCCCGCCGAACTGCGGTACATCTTTTTTTATGGTTCCCTCCTCGTCAACATGCATTTCGATATGGATATTATTTTCAAGCGACGCTTTCAAATCTTCTTCACCATACGCTGCGATTGTTACAACTCCTGTCCCTTCTTCCGCAGTTACAAAATCTCCCGGAATAATCACGAAAGCTTTTTTTTCTTCATCTATCTTGTAGAAATCATAATGAGGAACAAATTTTTTCCCAACAAGCTCTGAACCCTTAAAGTCTTCTATAATTTTATATTTCTCCTTTTTAAGAATTTTAAGCGTTGTTTTTGCCAAAATATAATTTTCTTCTCCTTGTTTTATTTCTACATATGTAAGTTCTGGATTAACTGCAAGAGCAGAAGTTACAATTTTATTCCAAGGAGTTGTCGACCAAGCAAGAATATAAGTATTTTTTTCATCTTTTAATTGATATTTATATGCTGTCGCTGCGTCAGGAACTTCTTTATAATTGTCCGCGTCCATGGCAACTTCGAAATTCGAAATTGGAGTTGAGCAATGAGGGCAATAAAGAGAAACACGAAAGCCCTTATAAATATAACCTTTTTCATACATTTGCTTGAACACCCACATTACAGATTCCATGTAATTGATATCCATTGTTCTGTATGCGTTTTTGAAATCCACCCAGCGTCCGATATGGTCAACATACCATTCCCATTCGCCTGAAACATCTTTAACATAAAGCTTACATTCTTCGATAAATTTCTTCACTCCCACTTTTTCTATAATTTCTTTTTTGCTTTTAAGTCCTAATTTCACTTCAACTTTGTTTTCTGCAGGCAAACCATGACAGTCCCATCCCCAAACTCTCCTAACTTGATATCCCTGCATTGTTTTGTAGCGTGGAAATAAATCCTTAGGCAAACTTGAAAGAAGACTGCCGTAATGGGGCATGCCTGTTACGAATGGGGGTCCGTCAAGAAATGTCCATTTGCCTTTTGGAGCCTTTTTTGCCAAAGATTTTTCAAAAATTTTGTTTTTTTTCCAAAATTTCAAAATTTTTTCTTCCAACTGCGGAAAATTCACATTCGGATTTACGGGTTTAAACATAGTGGATTTATTGTATCCTAAAAACATTACTCGTTCAAGAAGCCCAAAACTTAAATTAATGATATACTTAAATGGCGATAAATTGATTCAGTCGAACTTCCAATCTCTAGCCAACAATGAAACGCTTATTTAACTTTTTCATAAAGAGAAGCAATGTTTTTGCGTGGATTACTTTTATTGCTTTTACAGCTGCATCCATTCTCATAACTCTCAACAGGTATTGGCAGTACGAAGTTTTTTACTATGATTTTGGAATTTTTGACAGAGCAATATGGCTGGTATCGCAATTCAAACCTCCTATAATTGATCATTTGGTAGTCGGAGGCAAACTAATTTTTGCAGACCATTTCAATCCCAGTATTTTTATTTTTTCTCCTCTTTACTGGATAATAGACAAAGCAGAAATTCTTCTTGCTGCTCAATCGATTGCTGTGGGATTAAGCGGATTTTTTATTTACAAAATAGGCAAAATTATAACCAAAAATTTATTATTTTCCCTGGCAATATTAACTTCTTATTATCTTTTTATCGGTCTTCAAAATGCCGTTATCTCTGACTTCCATGAAGTGACAGTTGCCGCATTATTTACAGTTTTTTGCTTCTATTGTTTTCTTAAAAACAAAAAAATATTGTCATTATTCTTTTTCATCCTGACTCTTGGATTTAAGGAGAGCAATTTTTTATTCGGAGCGGGACTAGCAGTTTCCTTTTTCTTTATTGATAAAAGATGGAGAAAATTTTCGATTTTCCTATTTATACTCTCGATTATTTGGGGCGTAATTACAATTAAGCTTATTATTCCTTATTTCTCAGGAGGAAATTACGGATACGAAGTTGAGCTTTCGTTGGCCGAAATAAATCCCATCGATAGTCTTCTGGGAAATCCTGCAAAAAAACATACTGTTTTTTACAGCTTACTAAGCTTTGGGTTCCTGCCGATTCTTTCACCCGTCTTTTGGCCTCTTATTGTTCAGGATCTGCTGGCGCGGTTTCTTTCCAACAGAGTTAGTCTCGGACTACATTACAGCGCTCTTTTATCTGTTATTCTGGCGATTTCTTCTTTCTACGGATTCTCCGTTTTGCGAAGAGTAAAAATTGTTAAGAAGCATATCAATATTCTGTCTTTACTTATTATTCTTAACGCAATTTTTCTTTATAGATTCGTACTTCGGGGACCGCTCGCTCTTGCTTACAATCCGGATTTTTACGCCCACACTAAAGATTTCCAATTCTTGGATAACCTTGTTTCACGAATTCCTTTAAGCGCAACTGTGATGGCGCAAAATAATTTAGCTTCCCATTTCACCCACAATAAAAATGTATGGGTTCTAAAACCTGATTACAAATCATACAAACCCGAATATATTGTTTTTGATTTACGTTCCGGGCAAAACATTAACAATTTTTTTCCGACAAATGACATCCCCTCTCTTTTGCAAAGCATTTCACGCGACTCCAACTATTCAGCTGTCTATAACAATGGCAACCAATACATTTTCAAAAGAAAATAAGGCGTTTGGGAGCGGTCTTCAAGGAGATTGCCGTGATTGTCCACACACGAGCCCTTTTAATTCCTCTGTCTTAAGAACGCGGGAATGTCCCAGACAAAGACTACTTTCAAAGCTAAATTCTACCTAAACACCTGTTTGAAAAGAATACTTTTTTAAGGCTTCAGGAAAAGAATAACAATTGACGGGACAAAAGTCAACCACAAAATTGAAGCTTCTTTAAAACTCTATAATGCAATTATTGACTACTTGGGGTATAATTATGGTACATGAAAGATTTCAAGCTAAATTTTATACACCTATGCGATGATGCAATATTTTCTCAAGATGGTAAATTGAGTCTTATTGGTATTTTTGAAGTGGTAAATGTAGTAGCTTTCCCCGGAAGTCTTTTAAGAGCTTTTTTAGTGTTTAACCTCAACCTTTTAAATAAAACCATAAATAAGATAGACCTAGATATAGCTATCAAAAAAGAAGGGACGGAAAAAGAAGTACTAAAACTTCCTACCCTAACTCCTTCTATTGCAAAAAATACAGATAATACCGAATTGAAATTAGGAATTACATTGCAATTGAATAATATTACATTTCAGGAAGCAGGAAAATATTTTGTTGAACTGAAAGCAAATAAAGAACTTGTAGGAAAATTAAGTTTTGATGTAAAATTATTGGAGAAGAAAGGAACGGTAAACTAATATGCCATATCAAATTATTTTAGGTGAATATCTTTCTTCTAAATGGTATGAATTTTTCAATAATCCTACTGTCCAAACAAAAAAGACTATAAATGAAGAATATGAAACACTTGGGAATTTTTCACAAGGAACTAATTGGGAAAAGATTTTTACTTTAGGCGATAAAATTAACAGAGATTTAGGAACAACAGAGCAAGGTATTATTGATGACATTGCAAGCTTCAGAAAACGAAGAAAAAAATAAAAAAAGAGTTGTGGTAGACACAAGCATACTCATATCTGCAGTTATTACGGATGGGGCATATAGAAAATTGCTTCGTAAGTTATTAGCTACTAATTACCAGTTGTGCATACCTCAAGAAGTTATAGATGAGTTTCAAAATATAGTAAAAGAGAAAAAATTTCAAAAGTATAAGCCATTATTCATGGAAATCTTTGAAGAATTGCGAAAATCTTCAATATTACTTCCCTACGCAACTCAAAATAAATATATACTTGAGAATTTTAAAGAGGATGAAGGAATTATAAATTGTTGCGTAGAAAATGGCATTGACTACTTGGTGACAAACGATAAGAAAACTACAGGAAAATACAATGGATTAATAGTAATTTTTGCTCAGGAGTTCTTCTCTCTTTTTCTCTCTAATTAGCTTCTCCTTCCAAAGAATTTAATAATTGTCTTGTGTCGCACAATGGCTATATTACGACGCGGTTTTGAGGCTAAGACATTATTAGCTAGATTTGATAAAAGGCAATAAATCCTCTTTTTTTAATAATTTATATCCTGAACAGTTATTTATCATTGCATAACTTCTTTTATGAAAGAAGCCCACATACTCAATTTTCTTACCTTTCTCTTTTGCCTTTTTAATTGCCGGAAGCAAATCTGTATCTAGAGTTTTTGTTGATTATCATGCATCTTTTGAGTTTTCTTAGTGCCGTCGGTCCTTACCGCTCCAACATAGTAACTAGCGTTTATAATTCGTTCTCCTTTTGAAAGCATCTTTGCGAAACCTAAAAAATCAAATTGAAGAAGATTATGTAGACTTAAATCTTTTAGCTTGAAAAAGAAATTACTTCCATCAATAAGGACAATGCATCTTTTTTGACCCATAAAATAATTATAACAGTTTTTTTACATAAAAAAATCCTGCAAACGTCTTGCGACCTTGCAGGAGATTTTAGTAAATATATGTTACCATAAGTAGTGTAGACCAGTCAATAGCCAAAAATAAATTAAAACTGCCTTGGACCTAATTGCGTTGGCGCAGGAATGCGGGGATGTCCCAGGCGTCGTCGTTGTTATCATCCTGAGGGACATCGTCCCGTGAGCTTGGCACTTGCTTATCGTCCTTTGCTAATTCCTGCTTTGGCTTAGCATTACCTATTATAGGCTTGACAAATTCCTTAAGAGTTTGTCTGGTGTGATCAAATCCCGTTGCGATAACTGCAATCTTAATCTGATCATGCATTGATTCATCGATAGTTGCGCCAAAAATAATGTTTGCGTCAGGATCCGCGGCAGAGGAAATAATTTTGGCTGCTTCATCAACTTCCGACATTGTTAAATCAGCTCCTCCTGTAATGTTAAACAGAACTCCTCTTGCTCCATCCATAGATATTTCAAGAAGAGGAGATGCAATTGCGGATCTTGCTGCTGTTTGAGCCCTATTTTCCCCAACTCCCGTACCTATTCCCATAAGAGCGGATCCCGCAGAACTCATAATAGCTTTTACATCGGCAAAATCAACATTAATAAGTCCGGGGATGGTAATTAAATCGGAAATTCCCTGAACACCTTGAGACAATACGGAATCTGCAACGCCAAACGCCTCCAGCAAAGATACTTTTTTGTCAACAACATCCAAAATTCTTTGATTTGGAATAACAATAAGAGTATCTACTTTCTCCCGAATGTCCTCTATTCCGTCTTCAGGGACGACCATTCGTCTTGTTCCCTCAAAAGCGAAAGGCTTGGTTACAACCGCAACGGTCAATGCTCCGATTTCCTTAGCAGCTCTTGCAATTACAGAACTGGCTCCCGTCCCTGTTCCGCCTCCCATACCCGCAGTTATAAAAACCATGTCTGATCCGTCAATAAATTCTTTTATTTTTTCGTAGGATTCTTCCGCAGCCTGACGGCCTACTTCAGGATTTCCGCCTGACCCTAACCCCTTCGTAAGGTTTTCGCCTATTTGGATTTTTGTTGGGGATTTGGACAAAAGCAGAACTTGAGCATCCGTATTAACGGAAATAAAATCAACACCTTTTACATGATTCGTGGTGATCATGGAATTAAGGGCATTCATTCCGCCACCGCCAATTCCCAAAACTCTGATTTTCGCAAAATTTGTTGTTTGAGGCTTTATCAGCATATGTTTTAAATCTCACTTATCCTAACACCTGAATTTTTAATTGTCAATCAACAATTATGGCAGGAAGGATTTGACAAAGTTAATAACACGGGTCAGCGATTTATTAAAACCTAAATTTCCTAAGTTGGGAACGCTGATTCCAAAAGGAAATGATTGTCTGATGTCAAGACTTCGCCCAAAAACTGCAAGTCCTACAACCGTTGCAAAAGAAGGAGTTTCTATTTCATCTATCAAGCCTTTTATGTTAATTGGAATTCCCACTCTGACAGGCATTGCAAGCGTTCTTTTGGCGCTGTCTGCAATTCCAACTGTCAAAGCTCCTCCTCCCGTTATTACAATTCCCGAAGGGGTTTGACCGGCATAACCTGACCTTTTAATTTCCATTCCTATCATTGTAAAAAGTTCGTTAAGCCTTGGTCTTATTATTCCGTCTGTTAATGTTTTATGGGAAACTTTTCTAATATCTTCGAACAAACCTAGAGAGCTTAAGTCCAACTCGTCCGTATTTCTGATTTCTCTTTCAAATGTTTCGCCTAATCTTTCAACTTTTGGTTTTTTGGATGAATTAGACAAATATATCTTTATTTTTTCAGAACTCTCCAGAGAAATTCTCAATCCTATTGCCAAATCATTTGTAATATGCCTTGCGCCAATCGGCAAAACCGAAGAATGCGCAACCGATCCTTCTGAATAAATAGAAATATCTGTTGTTCCCGCTCCAATATCTACCAAAACAACACCCAATTCCCTTTCTGTTTCGGATAAAACCGCAAGGCTTGAAGCGTACCCGCTGAATACAACAGCGTCAACATCTATTCCAACTTGCGAGAATGCTTTTTCCAAATTACTCAAAGATGTTGATGCCGCAGAAATAATGTGAGTATCCGCCTCAAGTCTAATTCCTTTCATTCCAATCGGATCTCTTATGCCTTCCTGACCATCAACAGTATAATTTCTAGGCAAAACGTGAATAATTTCCCGGCTTGACGGAAGAGATATTGCTTTTGCGGCATCTATTACGCGCTCCAAATCGCTTTCAGAAATTTCTCCTTGCGCTGATGAAACAGCAACTACTCCCCGTGAATTTTGGGATTCGATGTGGCTTCCTCCGATTGAAGCAACTATATGGGAGACAGAATAACCCGCCATTCTTTCTGCGCTGTCGAGCGAATCGTTAATGGAAGTAACCGCTTCTTTTATATCCACTATCTGGCCTTTTCTAACTCCTTTTGAAACAACTTCCGAAACCCCTAAGACATTTACTGACTCATCGTCTACCCTTGAAATGATCGTAGCAATTTTTGAAGTGCCGATATCAACGCCTACAACTATTTTTCCCTCACTCATACTTTATTTAAAAAGAAATAATAGGTTCTTTGAATCTAAAGTCTATGTTTTTAAATGACTTTCCTTCTATTGTAAGCGCTCGCAGTATTCTTTGTAAAGAGGCTATTTGCTGACCTATGTTTTTTTGAGAAGAAAGCCTGACTTGTCCATTATTCGCGATATTAACGATGTATGAAGAACCTAAAAGAACTACTGATGAAAATAAAATATTTTTTTCTTTTAAAATTTTCTCAACTTTTACGAAATCTGCGCTATTGCCTAAAGGAGAAATGAACCGTGAGCTCTTTAAGAGAATATTTAAGTAAATCAGAAAACCTAAGATAGCTAATAAGCCAAACAGGAATACATATATACCTATTTTTTTCTTTACGATTCTATTTCGTCTTGCATTTGCCAACATAATTAATTACTTTAATTATATTTCGGGCTGCATGTTTCCCTGGCAAATTTATTAATTCTTTTTTATTTATTTTATAATTTCCTATATTTTTAAACATGTATTTTATTGTCTGAAGTACTTTTCGAGAATCAAGCTTCTCTTGCTGCAAAACAACACCTAATCCTAATTTTTCTAAAAACTTTGCATTCTTTAGCTGTTCGTTATTTTGAGAGAACGGAAGAGGAATTAGCAAAGACGGCTTCTCGAAATATAAGAGCTCTGTTATTGTATTCATGCCGGACCGCGAAATAATTAAAGAAGACGAATTTATTAAATCTCCAATTTCCGAAGGATCAATAAATTTTTTTAAAATATAGTTATTACGAAGCCTCTCGGGCAAAGACTGCCTTAGTTCCTCCAAGCGGTCAAAATCGCAATACTCATGGGCATCACCGGCTTGGTGAATAATATTGTATGCTTCCAAAAGCTCTTTGAGTATTCCCTCTACTAATGCATTTATGGCGTGTGATCCTGAACTTCCCCCCGTAACATAGATTATCGGCAATCTATTACGGAAAATTGAAACATGTCCTGCTGGGGCAGGATTTAAAATTGGAAATCTGCGTATGGGATTTCCCGTAAAAACAATTTTGGCTTTTGGAAAATATTTTCTAGAAGTTTGCCATGAAATGCAAATCTTGTTTGCGAATCGAGAGACAATCCTATTGGCAAGTCCCGCTTCCATGGTTTGTTCGTGTACAACAACAGGAATTTTAAGTATAAAAGCGCAAAGGATTACAGGAATTGAAACATATCCCCCAAATCCCATAACAACATCTGGCCTAAATTCAAATAAAATTAAAAATGACTTAATAATTCCAAAAGGAAATTTAATTAAGGAAAAAAAAGTGAATCTGGTCAGCTTCCGCTGAAGTCTTCCGGTATTTAATCCGATAAAGGGAATTTTTAATTCCGTGATTGTCCTATATTCAAGAGACAAAGCATTGTCTCCTTCTAATGCATATTTTCTTCCTACAAAAAGGATTTTTGCATCTTTGGGCAAAGCGTCTATTACTGAAAGAGCTGGAGATAAGTGTCCGCCAATTATTACAATCTTCATATTTTTCTCTGCTTAGAGATATTCAAAAGTATGCCAACTGCACAAAGGTCGACAATCAAAGCAGACCCTCCATAAGAAATAAAAGGAAGAGGAATGCCCGTTAACGGAACTAGGGCTGTTTGAGCAGCTAAATTAATTATAGCTTGCATTGTTAAAAAAGTTGTTATGCCTACAGCCAGAAGTTTGCCGAAATTGTCCTTTGCATTAACGGCAATGTAAAAGCATCTGGCTATAATAAAAATAAAAAAAAGAATTAAGCAAGATGCCCCAATAAATCCCAATTCTTCTGCAATAATCGCGAAAATTGAATCCGTAGTACTTTCGGGAAGATATGCATATTTTTGCAAAGAATTTCCCAATCCAACACCTGTAATTCCTCCGGACCCAAGAGCGATTAAAATTTGTTTTACATGGTAAGAAGATGATTCTACCGATTGATTAGTGTTAAAAAATGACTCAAGTCTCTTTGTTCTATATGGAGAAAGTCTTATGAAGACATACCCCAAAAATGCCAATATCGGCAGTAGCAAGGAGAAGTGCAATAATTTTGCGCCGGATAAAAAATAAATTACTAAAGCCTCGCTTAGAATTACCGTTGCTGTTCCCATATCCGGCTCCAACATTACCAAACCCAAAACCAAACCTATTAAAAGCAGGAATGCAGCGAGTCTTCCTTTTTCTTTGTTGGAAAACCACGCAGCGAGATAAATTGCAAGCGCAAGTTTGACGAATTCCGCGGGTTGGAGAACGAAAAATCCCACATTGACCCAACGCTTCGCTCCCAAAAGATTAATTCCGACTCCGGGAATAAAAACCAAAATAAGCAAAACTAATGCTGCAAAAAGTATCGGAAGAGCAAGAAGGTATAATTTATGGTAATCAAAAAAAGCAAAGAATGCTAATGCCCCAAACCCTAGCATAACCCAAAGGAATTGATCTTTAATGTAATGATACTTGTCTGAAAAATCTCTGAATGCAGCGTAGGAAGAAACATCATAAATCATGAAAAGTCCAAAAAGAGTAATCAGTATAACCGAAAATAAAAGATAAGCATCTAGTTTCTTCATAAAAGAAGACAAAACGAGCTAACGAATGAATGCTATGTAAAGCCCTAGAATTGCAAAGAGAAATCCCAAAAGCCAGCCCCTCATAACAACTTTTGGCTCATCCCAACCGATTCTCAACAAAAGTAAGTGCAAGGGTGAAGCTAAAAATACTTTTTTATGAAGAATTTTTTTTGCAAGAATCTGAACGAGAGAAAATGAGATTTCCAAAACAAATACTCCCCCTATAAATGCAAGAGCGATAACCTTTCCTGTCAGAAGTCCGACAACTGCCAAAACAGCTCCAAGGGATAAAGCTCCTACATCTCCAAGCCAAATTCTTGCTTTATAAATATTAAAATAAAGAAACGCACCAACGCTGCCCATTAATAATGCTATAAAAATTCCCAAAGGCTGATCGAGCTGATTAGCAGTAATTGCCAAAAACGCTGCAAGACAAATAAGAAGAAGCCCCGATGCCAATCCGTCCAATCCATCAGCGATATTGAAGGCATTCGCAAATGAGACAATAACAAAAGCTGCGAAAGGAATAAATAAAAAACCTAGAGTAGCCAGACCAAAACCTCTAATAAAAATATAAGAATATCCCAGCTGGTAATACAAAACAAAAGCCACAACAAAAGCCAATATCCATTGGATTATAAATTTGTGCCTGAATCTTAGACCAAAAAATGCTCTGTTTCCGTTAGCTAGCTTTTTTAAGTCATCGTAAAATCCTAACGCGCCAAAACTTATAAAAGTAAACATAATTACAAACAGCTCCCAAGGATTGATTTTCGTATCCAGTATTCCAAATGCCCAAAAAGTGAGAGTGCAGACAACAGCAATAATTAATATCCCTCCGCCAAAAGGCGTGCCTGCTTTCCAATTATTGAATTTATCAAAAGTCGGAGTTGGCTTATTAAACATGTCAACTGTTTTCTGCTTAAGACGGCGAAACTTCATTTTATATAGAAAGTCTATGAAGGGAATCAAAAGGACTCCTGTTATGAAAAGGGACAAGAGAACAAGACCCAAAAGCTGCGCCATTGGGATATTATACTATTCTGAAGATTTATACACAATGTATCGTAGCCTTCTCGCATTTATTTAACAGTCACGCTTTTTGCGAGGTTGCGGGGCTTGTCAGGATCCTTAATGCCGCGCTTTAATGCAAGATAATAAGCCAAAAGTTGAGAAATCACAATTTGCGGAATAATTGTCGCATCTCCTATATCTTCCGTTTTCAAGAATCTATCGAAAACACTATTGCTTCTAGGACCTATGCCAATAATAAATCCGCCTCGCGCTTTTATTTCTTGAGCATTGGAAACAATATCATCATATGTTTCATCATTGGGCGCAAACACAATGCAGGGCGTTCCTTTTTCAATAAGAGCAATAACTCCATGCTTTAATTCTCCTCCGGCAAAACCTTCCGCATGAATACAGGCAGTTTCTTTTATTTTTAATGTTGCCTCAAGCGCTGTTGCATAAGATAACCCGCGGCCTATAACATAGATGTGTTCTTTATTTTTTAACTCCTCTGCTGCTTTTTGCAAATTTCTTACAAAGCTTGATTTCAAAATTTCCTTAACATTTTCCGCTGCTTTTAATAAAAGACTTTTGCCTTCTGTTTGTCTTTTTGCTAAAGAGTAAGCCGCAAGGAACAAAAGAGCTACCATTGCAATAAAACTTTTAGTTCCAACAACTGCTTTTTCCTGTCCTGCCCCAAGTAAAATTTTGTAATCCGCCTGCCTATACAAAGTGGATCCTAATACATTTACAATTGCAGCGATTTTAGAGCCTTTTGTCTTGGCGTTGGCAACAGGATCAACAACATCTATGGTCTCGCCTGACTGCGAGATGGGAATTACCAAGCTGGAAGGGGTTAAATAATCCTCCAAATAGTTAAATTCAGACCCGATTGAAAAATTAACATGCTTTTTCGCAACCCTTGAAAAAAGATATGTTCCAGCCAAAGCCGCATAAGAAGCAGTACCGCACCCAAGCATAAAAGTTCCAAAGGCTTGATCAATTAGCTTTATTAGATGATTTATCTCCACGCTATAATTAAGAGCTATATTTTCTATAATCCTCGGCTGTTCGTTAATTTCTTTTAATAAAAAATGCTTATATTTTCCCCTTTGTGTTTCTTCAAATTTCCAATCCAATATGTGGAACTTAGGCTTTATTTCTTTGCCCTCCGGCAAGTTTATGAGCTTTAATCCTTCTCCAAGAATAACCATTTGATTATCCTCAAGAAAAATGATTTTTTTCGTATGCTTTACGATCGCCGAAGCATCTGATGCAACAAATAATTCTCGGTCTCCAATACCAACAACCAAAGGCGAACCTGTTTTTGCCGCAACTATTTCTTTTGATGGAGCATAAGCGACAACAACTGCGCTTAACCCCCTTAATTTATTAAAAGCATCTCTAACCGAAGAGGAAAAACCTTCCTTCTTTAAATTTTCTTCAACCGAATGAGCTATTACCTCCGTATCTGTTTCTGAAACGAATTTATGACCTTTTTCGATAAGTTCTTTTTTTAAATCTTGATAATTCTCAACAATTCCGTTGTGAACGACTGCGATTTGCTTGTTGCAATCTATGTGGGGATGAGCATTGGCAACTGTAACTCCTCCATGAGTTGCCCATCTTGTGTGTCCAATACCCAAAGAACTTTGGGGAAGATTTACTTGCGCGCCGCCAATCTTTCCAACTCTTTTTTCAATCGCAAACTCCGAATTTTTGATTTTTACCGCAACTCCCCAAGAATCATAACCTCTATATTCAAGAAGCTTTAATCCCTCAAAGACGATGCTTGCTGCGTTACTTTGTTTCCCAACATATCCGAATATACCGCACATAAAAAAATTAAGTATTAAGTATTAGACTTGGAATCACGCTAAGATTTTTAATTTCCGTATCTGGATTAAAATCCGGTATTTTTTCTTGATTTTGCGCAAATGGACCTCTCTTTACCCAAATAGTAAAAATTTGAGGCATATGTTTTTTGGCGGAATGCAATATCTCTAACTTGTCATCAACAATGAACAATTTAAAACTTTTGTATTTTTCTAAAATATCTCTTAGATTAGCACCTTTATCATCAAAAATATGCACATTATTCTCTTTAAAAAATTTCCCAATCCCTGTTTTGTTCAATTTTGTTTTTTGGAATTCAGTTTCTCCTTTTGAAAAAATTCCAAGTGTTGTAGTTTCGGCAAGACTTTCCAGAACTCCTATTACTTCATCATAGATTTTATGCTTTAAGAGCTTACTTTCTTTAAAAAAATCAGTATCAAAAAGCGTGTAATCTATGTCGAAAAGTATAGCCGGTTTTTTATTCATTTTTTCTTAATTACCACTTCATGGAATTTGGTGTAATACTTAATGTTGTCGGGAATATTTTTCATTACTACAGTCGACGGACCAACGGTCACATTGCCGCCAATGATAACCCCCGGCATTGCGGAAACTTTAATTCCAATATCAACTCCATCCCCAATAAAAGCCCCTAAATATCTATGTCTTGTTGGTATTTTTTCCCTTTTTACTTCAGTTGATATTGTTCCCCTATCAAGCCTTACATTCCCCGTACAAAATTTAGCAGCAATTCTACAATCTTTACCGACAATCGAATCTCCGATAAATCCTGAATGCGTCGTAGAATTTTGAAGAATTAAACTATTTTTAACTTCCATATTTGCGCCAATCACGCAATTACTTTCTATATTTACTCTTCCCCGCAAAATTGCATTATTTCCAACAAAAACATTATCGCCGATATAACACGGGCCCTTAATTACCGCTTTCTCCATTATGGAAACATTATCTCCAATTGATACTTTTCCGATTATTTCGGCGCTTGCGGAAATTTTTGCATTTTTGCCAGTACTTTCCTTAATATATTTACCAAATAAATAATTTCGTATGTCAAAAAGATGCCATGGATATTTAAGCGATGGGGATACCTGATCCCAAAGCATTAATTTAATTTCATATTTTTTTATATAAATAGAAAGCGCTTCCTCAAAATCGTATTGATGCCTTTTAGTTTCTTTATAAATATCCAAAAAGGCAGGGGTTAACGCATATATTCCTAATGCTTTTACATTGGAGGGCTCTTTACCTTTCTTGGGTTTCTCAACGATATCAATAACTTTATTATTTTCTAATTTTAAGATGCCAAATAAAGATGTCTCATCTGTTGTAGCGCCTACAAGAATTGCAGCGTCTTTTGAAGTCTTTATCTGAAAATTTAATTTCTTAACTATCTCTTCCGAATCCACCCTTTCAGCAAGAATTAGCAAGAATTGCTCTGTTAATAATTCCTTAGCTGCAACTAAGGCATCGCCCATTCCTTTGGGATCATTTTGAATCACATATTTAATATACTTATTATACTTAGGATAATTATTAAGTGTATTTTTTATATCCTTGCTTGGCCCCTGAACAATAGTAATTTTATTGATACCAGCATTTATCAAACCCTCTATTGTATATAAAATTATGGGTTTTCCCATTATTCTAAAAAGGGATTTATGATTACTGTTAAATGGCCAGAATCTCGAAGATTCTCCTGCTGCCAAAATTACTGCTTGCATATTTTATTCCCTTACTCTTCTTATGTCTGCGCCCAAACTTTCCAGTCTTTCTTCAAATTTTTCATATCCCCTATCCAAATGTTCTATTCCAAAAAAAACACTTTCCCCTTCCGCAGCTAATCCTGCTAAAACAAGCGTTGCCCCCGCTCTCAAATCTGATATTTCCAGAACCGCGTTATGCAATTTGGAAGGACCCATTATTTTTATTGCATGGGAATAATCCGAATTTTGATCTTCAAGATTAAAATTATAAACTTTTTCAGGATCTTTGACATTCGGATTGAAGAATGAAATGTTTGCTCCCATTTTTTTAAGTTCTTTTACATAACCGAAGCGGCTTTCGTAAACTGTTTCGTGTATTATGGATGCGCCTTTTGCCTGTGTCATCAGAACCGCCCATGGGCATTGCCAATCCGTCATGAATCCTGGATAATTGGCAGTTTCAACATTGACGCCTATCAGTTCACCTTTGCAGAAAAATCTTATCCCATCTTTGCCTTGCTCAACTCCTCCTCCTGCCAACTCAAGTCTTTGAATGAAGGACGATAAATCAACACTTTGAGCGCCTTTAATGAGAATGTTTCCCTTAGTAATAATTGCCGCAATTGCCAAAGTAACAATTTCATTCCTATCAGGTCCTATTGTAAATTCCGCACCCATTAGCTTTTCTACTCCTTCTATAGCTATTGTACGCTCATGCGTTCTCAAAATTTTTGCTCCCATTTGATTCAAAAGATTGATGAGTTCGTCTATTTCAGGCTCTGCAGCAGCATTTTCCAATGTTGTTTTTGTGCCTTTTAGAAGTGCAGCAATCATAACAAGAGTTTCTGTTCCTGTATGAGTGCTTTTTTCAAACCTATATACAATCTCATTTTTTCTAAAATTATTCTTTTTTTTAAGATAAAAAAATCCATCCTCACTGTTGTAGGACACCGAATAACCCATTCTTTCAAGACCTTTTATAGTTCTGTCTATCGGGCGCGCTCCAATGCGACATCCGCCGGGGTTTGGAATAATTGCTTTGCCCATTCTCACCAAAAGAGGAGCCAGAAACATAGCCGAAGTTCTTATTTTTGCCGCCTCATCCAAAGAAATTTTCTCTTTTTTAAATTTTTTCATTTGAATATAAGCAGCGTGATCAATTATCCTTACGGCTCCGCCCAATTCTTTAATTATCGCAACCATTACTATAAAATCAGATATCAGGGGGATATTTTTTATTATTACCTCTTCTGAAGTTAGGCATGCGGCAACCAAAGCTTTCAAAGCAACATTTTTCGCTCCCGAAACTTCAATTATTCCTGCCAATTTCCGTCCCCCGTTTACAATTATTTTCTCCATAATTTTTAACTTTTATCCTGAGCTTGCCGAAGGATTAACTTTTCACTTATTCTATACACATCTCCAGCCCCCATAGTAATAATCACAGCATTATTGCCAAAGCCTTGACTATTAATGTATTTTATCACATCGGGAAGCGTGGGTAAAAACAATGCTTTCTCCCCAATTCTGCTTGCTAAATCCCGTATTGAAACAGTTAGGTCAGGCTTTTCTCTTAAAGATGCATAAATGTTAGTCAAAATGACAACATCAGCATTATCAAATGAAGCGCAAAATTGTTCGAACAATGATTTTGTTCTAGAATAAGTATGCGGCTGAAAAATACAAACTATTTTTGAACTCGGAAACTTTTCTCTAAATGCTTTTAGGGTTTTTTGAATTTCGGTTGGATGATGACCGTAATCATCAAATAATAATGCTCCCGAATTTAATGTTCCGATAAATTCCGATCTTCTTTTCGAACCCTTAAATAGAACTAATCCCTTTTTAATTTGTTCCCCTGAAAGACCAATTTCTCGCCCAACAATAAAAGCTGCTATCGCATTTAATTTATTATGATCTCCAAAAACTAAAAGTTTAATGTCTTTTAATACATCGCCTACAATATAATCATTCTGCTTTGCAAAACCATAAGTTATTTTTCTGCCTTTAAATTCAGAAAGCATTTTTCGCACTTGAGGATCGTCCCCGCATGTAATCAAAACTCCATCTTTTGGCAATTGATTTGCAAAAGCAAGAAATTTCTCCCGCGTGTCGTCCAGGGAATCATAAGCATCGGGATGATCAAACTCGATATTTGTGATAACTGCAATTTTTGGATGCTGCCACATATGCTTTATTGTTCTGTCAAAAGTAGGCTCTGACATATACTCATCTGCTTCTGCGACGAAATAGTTACCATTACCATAATGCCCGGGAGCGCCCAGAGAAACAGCGCCTGATGTGCCAATTAGGTAGGATGGATCAAAATTGTTTGCCTTAAGTAAGGTTGCTATCATTGCTGTAGTTGTAGTTTTTCCGTGCGTTCCTGTTACCGAAATTCCTATAAATTTTCTTCCAAAAATAGCCCCGTCCATGAAAACTCCAACAGCTTCTCCTTGAGTTATAACTTTTATTTTTCTTCTTTTCGCTTCCAAAACTTCTATATTGTTAAATCCTCCATGAGCTCCGGTTGCGATAACTAAATCAACATCTCCGACATTATTCGTAGCAAAACCAACTTTCGGCATTATTCCTGCTTTCTTCAGGGCTTTATCTGTAATAAACTCATCTGCAACATCAGATCCTGATACTTTTATTACTGCTTCTTTTGCAATAATAGCCAAGGGCGTCATCCCGACTCCCTTTATCCCAACAAAATGTATGCTTTTTATTTTTTTCATCCTTAATCCTTAATCCTTAATCCTTTCTTAACGGCCTCATATTCGTCCCAAGGAACTTCGCCATGTCCATAATTCATTGATTTTTCATGAGATTTTCCTGTAACAAGAACAAAGTCTCCCTTTTTTGCCATTTTAATTGCAATTTCAATCGCTTTTTTCCTATCATAAACTCTCAAAATAGCTTTTCTTGATTTTTGATCCTTAATTCCTGACTCAATTTCATTACATATTTTCTCTACAGATTCTCTTCTCGGATCCTCCGAGGTTAAAATAATACTGTCAGCATATTTTGACGACATAGTCCCCATTAAGGGACGCTTTGTTATGTCTCTTGCTCCTGCGCTTCCAAATACATGGATAACTCTGCCCTTAACTTTTGGACGGACTGCCTTAAGAATTTGATCGATCGCGTTGGGCGTATGAGCAAAGTCAATCATAACTCTAAAATCCTTGTCATAAACAATATCGGCTCGTCCTTTAGGGGGAATAAAACTTTCAATTCCCCTTCTAATGTCAGCATCTTCTATTTTCAATGCCTTACACGCGCTTATTGCAGCCAAAATATTGTATTTATTAAACTCCCCAATCAAATCTGTTTTAAAAGGAAAATTCTGAGGATTAACATCCGCATCTTTTCCCATACCATATGTTCTTAATTTTGAACTTTGCATTTTGAATTTTAAATTTAGTAAAGCATATGACTCGTCATCCTTATTTATAATTGCAATTTTCGCCATTTTAAGAAGTTTTGCTTTTGTTTTGACATAATTTTCATAAGTTTTATGATAATCCAGATGCTCATGAGTAACATTGGTCAACACCCCAATCTCATATTTAATCTCAAAAACTCTATGCTGATCTAAGGCATGAGAGGTAGTTTCAAGTACTAAAAACTCTGATCCTGAATCTACTGCTTTTTTAATAAATCTTTGGACAGCAAAAGAAGAAGGGGTTGTAACATGAAAACCTACATCGTACTTTTTTCCGGCTATCATTGCTCCGACGGAAGTAACCATTGAGCTATTAAAACCCGCACTATTTAATATGTGGTAAATAAGGCTAGTTGTAGTTGTTTTCCCATCCGTACCCGTTACCCCAATAATCCTAATCTTTCTCGAAGGAAATCCATAAAATATATTCGCCAAAACAGCCATTCCCAAATGATAGATATTCTTAACCCTCTGCCACATAGCTATATATTATACGCTTTCTCACACGCCTTCTCCAATCATTCGCTTGGGGGAATGCCGTAGTAGGTTAATAAATCGCGGGCGATGTCGAAAAATAAAGGCGCTGCGGTTTCAGCTGCATAAATTGAGGTTGTTGGCTTTTCCAAAATCACAAGCATTACGAATTTTGGATTATCAGCCGGCGCAAAACCAATAAATGAGACTATCGTACTGTTGGGATCATAATGTCCGGCAACAGGAATTGAAGCTGTTCCTGTTTTTCCCGCAATTCTGTAGCCCTTAAGCCTTGTCCATTGAGCTTCTCCTTTCTCAACAGCATTTACCAAAATTTCCGTCATAACTTTAGCTGTTTTGCCTGTTATTGGATTGCCTCTAATCTTTACTGGTATTTTTGATATCTTTTTATTTTCATTTTCAAAAGCAGACACGACATGGGGTTCTGCTATTTTTCCATTGTTAGCAAAAGCTGAAAATGCAACTAAGAGCTCTATCGGAGTAATAGAAATTCCTTGCCCAAAACCTGTCGTAGCCAGATCAACAGCATACCAAGCACTCTTGGGCTTAAGCGATGGAGATATTTCTCCCTGCAAATCAATCCCCGTGAGATTGCCTATTCCGAAACGAGTAAGATATGATATCATTCTGTCTACTCCAAGCTTTTGCGCAATGTATACCATGCCAGTATTGTCGGAATGCTGTATAACTTCAATCATATTTGTATCTTTGTAATATTTATCATTCCATGTATGCAAATCATAATCGCTAATTGTTACAGGTCCATCGCATATATCGCATTTTGTTTGGGGTGTAATAATACCCGCATCCAATGCGGACGCCATTATAATCGGTTTGAGAGTTGAACCCGGTTCGTAGGTATTGGTAATAAAAGGATTTTTGTACAAACTCTCATCGTATTCCCAGTATTTAGCAGGATCAAATGAAGGAATAGCAGCCATTGCGAGAATGCTTCCTGTTTCGGGATTCATAATTCCAATCATTCCGCCCAATGCTCCATATTTTTCTATTCCCTGTTTAAGCTTCTTTTCTGCTAAAAATTGCACTGATCTGTCTACACTTAAGATCAAGCTATTTCCATTAGAACCTCTTGAATTATCTCTCCTTTTGGACAAAATCGGCCGACCTTGTGCATCGTGAAGCTCCACAGCATATCCCTCCTTGCCTCTTAAGAGCCTGTCATAATACCCCTCAAGCCCAACATGACCCTTATCTTCTCCTTCTTCATTTTTTCCTACAAAACCTGCCAAATGCGCTGCGGTGGATGCCTCCGGATAAAAGCGCGTAAACCGTTCCTCAAATCCAACGCCTGGAATATCTATTTTTTCTATTTCTTCTTTTTTCAAAGCTGTAACTCCCGATTTCATGGGAACCCATAATTTATCAGACAGCAACTTAGATTTTACCGAAGCTAAATCAATATCAAGAAGAGACGAAAGTAAATTAATTGTTTTGTTTTTATTTCTTATTTCCGTTGGATTAATAAATAAAAGATATGATACTTTATTTGTCACTATCGGAAATCCGTCGGATGTTTTTATTTCCCCTCTTTTTGGCAAAGTTTTTAAAATTCCGCTATATTGCGACCTTGCTAATTCAGAAAGAGCTTCCGCTCTAACAACTTGCCAATAAAATAAACGGCTGATCACGCAAACAAACAATATGATGAAAATTACAAAAACAAAGGGATATCGCCATTTCATACATTTGAAAGAGCTACTGCTTAACAGCCAGAGATCTTGATGTTTTAAGAACCATCAATGAGGAGTCTTCCTCAACAAAACCTAATTCCAATGCTTTGTTTGCGATATGGGCAAGAGAAGAAAGGGTTAAGAGCCTTTCGGATAGAACAGTATTTTGCGTTTTGTAATAATCTATACTATCCCCAAGCTTACCTACAAATACACCCGAAGTTGATAGCCTGTTATATGCAACTGCCTTAACAATCGAAAGGCTAATAATTAATCCTATTAGAAATATCATTATCAAATATGATTTCTTCATATATTTTACCTTGAACTCGCCGAACGGGTTATTTTTTAAAAATTCTTAATTTAGCGCTTTTTGCCCTACTGTTCGCCATCAACTCTTCAGCGCTCGGGACAATTGGTTTTTTTGTAATAATTTTTCCCAAATGCTCTTCTTCAAATTTGGCAAATTTCTTCTTGACAATCCTATCTTCCAAAGAATGGAATGAAATCACGCATAGCATTCCATTTTCGTCCAAAAGCCCCAATGCCTTGGGCAGCGCCTCCGCTATCGCATTTAATTCATCATTTACTACAATTCTTAACGCCTGAAAGATCTTCTTGCTTTGTCCGGCTATTGAAAAAGCTATTTTTGCCAAATCCCTTGTTGTTTCAATCGGTCTTATGCTACGAGCTTTAACAATAGCGTCTGCAATCTCCCAAGCATAACTTTCCTCACTATATTTAGTGAAAATTTCACAGAGCTCTTTTTTCGTTAAAATCTTTATCAAATCAAGGGCCCTTACTCCCAATTCCCGATCCATTCTCATATCCAGCGGGCCCTCATTCTGGAAACTGAATCCGCGCGTTGGGTTATCTATCTGATGGCTGGATACACCAAGATCAAAAATTATTCCAGCCGCTCTATCAAAATTATTTAAAAGTGCAATTTTGTCTATATCTCTAAAATTCCCTCTTGCTAGAGTTAAGTTTTCAGGCTTTCCGAGTTTCTTAATATACTCAAGTGATTCCCTATCAACATCTACTCCCAAAACAATTCCACCAAGTCTTAAAATCTCAAAACTGTGTCCCCCTCCTCCAACCGTTGCGTCGATATACTTTTTGCCTTTTTTAACCCCCAATCCTTCTATTATTTCTTTTAAAAGTACAGGCTTATGAAAATTACTCATGCTTCAATTTTATTCAGCATGACCCTGAGCTAAGTCGAAGGGTCATTCTTTGTGTCTTTATCTTTATTAATGAGCTTTGTTGAAATTTTATCAATGTTTTTCTCAAGATCAAGTCTGTATACTTCCCAAAGCTCCTTATCCCACAATTCAATGTATCTAGACAATCCTAGGAATACAGCTTCTGTTTTAATCTTTGCAAAGCGTCGCAAGTAGTCAGGTATAACAAACCTTCCTTTGCTGTCAAGCTCAATGAATGTTGCTCCCCCAAGAAGGTAGCGTTGAGTTTCTCGGGCCGGTTTCTCAATGAATGGCCTGCCCTCTGTTCCCTCCAGAAGAGCTTTCCATCCCTCCTCCGATACGATAATGAGCGAGTTTTCATATCCCAAAGTTATTATTAATTTACTTCCGATAATTTCTCTTAATTTTTTAGGTAAAGCAATTCTGCTCTTTTCTCCAACTTTACCTTCATATTGTCCGAGTAACATTCCTGCCTGCCGCTTCATATTGATTCAATTATGTTTATGTCTCACCTGTCCGCCCTTGTCTTGCTGCTGCTCGCAAGCGGGCTCCTTCGCAATGCTCAGTCCGCCCCACCTTTTCCCACTTTATCCCACTTATCATCATTTTGAGCCAAAAAAACATAGTTGTCAATATAGCAAAACGCTATTTTAGCGTTGTAGTTAGCCCAATAACACTAAATATAGTCCCACTTGCCTGCCCTACTAAAATTGCAGCACGAGGCGTGAACGAATAGTTCTGAAAAGCCGAGTGCTAAAATTAGGAGGGTCAATATATCAAATGACCAAAATAGTGTATGGGAAAAATTAAAACTCAACTGGTGGAAAGTAAATCTATTTTCTGATAACATTATCGTAAAGACATTGTTTAATGTATGAAACAAATTATCACTTTTCAAAATAAAAAAATCCGAAGACATTGGGATGATAAAAAAGAAAAATGGTATTTTTCCGTTGTTGATATTGTGCAGGCGTTGACACAGCAGGCAGATTTTCAATCAGCAAGAAAGTATTGGAATAAACTCAGTGAAAGATTGAAAAAAGAAGGCAGTGAAACGGTGACAAAATGTCACCGGTTGAAAATGACAGCCGAAGACGGGAAGTTGCGGTTTACAGATGTCGCTGATGTAGAAACTTTGTTCCGTCTTATTCAATCTGTTCCTAGTCCTAAAGCCGAACCAATAAAACTTTGGCTTGCCAAAGTGGGCTATGAACGAATGCAGGAAATAAATGATCCGGAAATAGCTCTCAACAGGAGTCGGCAATATTGGCAGACATTGGGAAGAAGTCAAAAGTGGATTCAGCAAAGAATGATGGGTCAGGAAACCAGAAATAAGCTGACAGATTATTGGAAGGATCATAATGTTAAAGAACAAGATGAATATGCAATTTTGACGAATATAATTCATCAGGAATGGAGCGATTTGTCGGTGAAAGGACATAAGCAGCTGAAAGGTTTAAAAACGGAAAACTTGCGTGATCATATGACAGAAGCAGAGTTAATTTTTACTGCTTTGGCAGAACTTTCTACAAGACAAATTGCTGAAAATATGCAAACAACAGGACTTGAAAAAAATAAAATTCCAGCCAAAAAAGGCGGGCGGATTGCTAAAAATGCCAGATTGGAATTAGAGCAAAAA
>Ga0209542_10000789_pt1 | contig 76182 bp, 70 predicted proteins | sample RifCSPhighO2_01_FD_184028 | JGI IMG/M metagenome (GOLD analysis project Ga0209542, IMG submission 184028) | Soil microbial communities from Rifle, Colorado - Rifle CSP2_plank highO2_0.1 (SPAdes) (version 2) | ecosystem: Environmental > Terrestrial > Deep subsurface > Rock core/Sediment ...
CCCCCACAAATTTCAATGTAGTGGAACGACGGGCTAAAATCCTCAGCACCCACCAGTATCTCTTGCACAAACAAGAGACACACTGATGGACGCGGTTGGATTGGGGAAGGAAACAGCTACTACGGCATGTCTCCTTCCCCGGTTTTACTTTTTTGCTGCATTTTAGACCCGCAGCCAGGTCCGGAAGTCACGATGCGACCGGCCAGCGGTCGATGTGCCTTCCAGCTGTATCGTCGGTGTTAGCCGACTCTACGAACTGGATAGCGAGCATCGCCACTATGGAGAATTCGTAACTCCCGATAAGCTGGGGGAACACCTCTTTATGGTTCCCCAGGCAGGCGTGTCCTGGGTGGAACACGTGGGGGGCCTGCATCCCCCGTTCGTACGCGTCAATTTGACGCGTCAAATTAAACCACCGGACGCCGTCCCCACGGCCGTCCGTGTTTATTTCGATCCGAAACGCGCCGATCTCGTGGCGCTTTCCGGATCGGGGATCCGTGGCATACAAGGTGTCCGTAAACACCTTGATCAGGCCGCCCTCGGCCTGAACTTCACGGACCGCGGGGACCGAAAGGAGTCGGTCGAACTCGCGTTCGAACTTCTCCATTTCAACTCCCCTACACGCCTCGAGCTGCTCGAGCTTTCGCTCGGCGCCCGAGGTTTCCCGCACAGTCCGAACGAGCTCCACTTGGAGCCGTTCGATGTTTGCATGGCCATCCTTGATGGCCTGCTTGGTGGCGTTAAGGGTTCTGTTGAACCGCTTGCCGCACTCGGCGGTATAATTAGTGCGGGAGCGCTGCTTGCGCTCCTCTGCGAGCTTCTTTGCCCGCAGAGCTTTCGCCTCGGGCGAAAGCCGCAATTCAGCGACGACTTCTTCCAGAAGCCGTCGCCAAATCTTGAGCTCATTTTCTGTGCCTTCATGGCACAGATCGTGGTGAATGTACAGGTTTTCACCTGCATCCACCACGATGAGCTCAGCCACCGGCCAGCCGCCATCGTCCACAATGGCGACGCCCAAGCCGGTGGGCTTGAAATTCGAATCCCGGCACGAAACCGGGATGCCCCAGATCCGTTCTGGGGCACTGGCCTTGACATCGCATTTCTGGTCCGGGCCGGACCAGAAATGGATGTAAAACCGACCATCACTGATCGGTTTCAAAGGCCTTCCGTGGGGGACGTCAATGACGACGTCCCGCCCGAGCACTGGCAAGAGGATTTCCTCCGCCAGGCGGACAAAGTCCGCCTGGCGTTGGCCATCCCAGCCGCCGATGACGGCGACATTTTTTCTTGGCGGCGGTGGAGCCGCCGGCACTACGGGGGCCCCGAATTTGAGGGATAGGCGAAATATTCCCTCAAACTCGGTTGTTCCCTGGCACTCCACCACGGCGCCAAGGACCTCCAGTAACCGCTGGAGGTCCCCCTCTTCAACAACAATACCGGACTCTCGTCTGGTATCGAGGTTGCAGAAGGGAACCCCAGCGGTCTGGAGCAACCCCCTTTTTTCCGGCCCCAATGCCGGAAAAAAGAAATTTCTCACTTTTTTCTCCTTTTTTGTCCCTTGGCGCTTCAACCGGCGCCGCGGGACCAACCCTCAGCACCCACCAGTATCCCTTGCACGCGCAAGAAACACCCTGATGAGCACAATCAGATTGGGGAAGGAAGCAGCCACTACAGCGTACTTCCCTCCCCTTGTTTTTAACTATGCCCCACCTTTAAGACAGGGGCCGATGTCTCTTTCGCTTTCACCTGGCAAAGGCGTCTGGTTTCAGGTTCAATTGCCCTAGCCAAAGCTTCACCAGACCTACTTACGGCGGATTTTACAGGCGCGTCCACCCTTACTTGTTCTCAAGCGGAGAACGGTGCTGCGCGCTCTGCCAGGTGGGAATGTCTTCCGCTCCACCTGATCCAGTTTTTTAATTTACCCTTGCCCACGGAACTGATTAAAAACCGTGGGGAGGGTGGTCGGGGGACTAGCGCATTGCGCTAGTTCCCCTTCACCGGCCTGACGAGGAGGACGATGTCCCCCTCGACCAGGACGGTGGTCGCGTCGGCCGGGCGGCCGGAGACGCGGATCTCGTACCCCGTGGGGTCGAGTTCCGCCACGGCGATCGCGGCGCCCACGGTCCGGTCGCCATTCAAGGCGACCTCCGTGATGCGCCCGGGGAGCCGGCCGACCCGCACGGTCACGAATTCATTGGCCACGGATGGCCTCCTTTTTGCCCGTCCCCCACAAATTTCAATGTAGTGGAACGACGGGCTAAAATCCTCAGCACCCACCAGTATCTCTTGCACAAACAAGAGACACACTGATGGACGCGGTTGGATTGGCAAAAATAATTTTTGCCATTTCTGAATATTATTCCTTCTTTAAACCCACCAGCCAAAGCATAGTAGCTTGGTGTCCCAGACATTATTGGCGGGCTAAAAGAAGGTTACGAAACCAAAACTCATTCAAGATCGTGTTTCGCATTTTACCTTGGATGACCATATAGCTTTTAGATTGCTTCGTCGCCCCTCGCTCTGGCTCGGGACTCCTCGCAATGACGGACGCATCCGCGTTAATCCGCGTTGGATCTGCGTTAATCTGCGGTTCGCGCTTAGCGCGAACGAATAAAAAGCCATTTGGTCATCCAAGATACTTTTGTAAAATTGTCAAAATGCACTTCCTTCCGTTCATCTGCTTTCGTTTCCTTCAAAGTTTATGCAGATTACTAATAAGGAAATTTCTGTAGGCAAGAGTAGTTAATTCTTCCCTACAGCAGATCTCCTTACTATGCCCTCCGTAGCTTTACGCGTAGGAGGGTTATGAGAACTGTTGATAAGATCCTTTTCGAGAGCCCCTGTCCGACTTAGCCCTCCATAGCTTTATGCGACGGAGGGTACCTTGCGGCTCTGACTCGGAGATTCGCTCTACTTGGCGTCATAGTGCTCATTTAGTAATCACACCTAATGAGTACCACAAACGATCTTATTTTGTGACTGAAGTATTCAACAAATGACTATTTTTCAGGCCCACTCTCCTCCCTATATTCGGATGAGCGCATTTGGATAATGTTTTGCTTTTGCAAAACTTTGCGCTATTCGGATACTGAGAATGAAGACCAAGCATTTACTGACTACTCCTTGTCTGTCTTAGTTGATTGCCTGGAGGGGCAATCCTTTGGCAGACCTATTATTAAATGTACTTTTGGGCCTATAGTAGGCCCTTCCCTCTTTTATATTCAGAGAGAAGTGTAGAGGTTGTCCCAGAAACAATCCTCCACGCTTCTTCCTGATTATTCTTTGAATTGTTAATGAAAAAGGGCGGTTAAGAAATTCCTTCACTTTCGTGTGGAGAGATTTCTTAACCGCCCTTGTGAGCGATTACCTAGTAAGGTTGGCATACCTCTGCCGGTTCCTTATTGGTATCCGATTACCCTCGGATTAGGGACTCTCCTCCCAGAAAGTTTAATTTGTTTAAATTTTTAAGAACTTCTACTTTTTTCCTTATTCATCCTACATCTTCATTATAGCACTATCAAGAAACCTTGTCAAGCCCCATTCCTATTTTTGCTAATTCCTCTTTAAAATTCGTTATCTTTATCCTATGCCTCTATTATACCATATTACTAAATACCTTGTCAAGCCCCCTACCCGTAACCCCTCGCGCGCCCACCGTCATTGCGAGGAGCCACAGCGACGAAGCAATCTTTGTCAATATAGTAAGAAAACTACGGTGGAGATTGCCACGCCCTTGCGAGGACTCGCAATGACGACTAGTGTAGGATTGGAGAAGTGTGAGGGGTTACCCGGTTGTGAGTTATTAAGAATTTCGTAATTCAAGGTTTTAATCAAAAAATCGACGGCCGTCGATTTTTTGATTAAAAATACTGTATCGGTCAAAGTAAAAAAGCACCATTAGGTGCTTTTTTACTTTCATTCTATTACCGTGAATTATGCTTCCTGGCGCGCTTCTTTTTGATGGATTTGGGATATTCTTTGTTCCAGTTGCCTTTGGGCTAAGTAATCTTTATGCCCTAGGGTTTTTGTTTGAACCCAAGTGCTAATTCCCAAAAAGCCGGACTTCCACACCCATACGCCAATAATGGCGATAACTAGGGGCAGGAAAAAGGAATCAACAAAGATGTTGTCGGTTAAACCGGTAGGAACGGTGGTGGCTCCCAATACTTGCCCCACTCCCACCGAAGCGCTGGCTGAAGCAGGATTATATCCCGGATCAGTTGTGGTAACGGTACTATTGCTTGTAGCTATCATTTTCGTGAATATAGAATCTAGTATCTAGTATCTTGAATAGAATAAGAAGAATACAGAATAATGAATATACGTTTCACATTCTAAATTCCAAATTCAATTCAAGCTTCTAGATACAAGATTCAAGATTCTAGTTTAAAATTAATCTTCTATTGTGTTACTTGCGTGTAATATGTAATGACTCTTGTTTGGCCGGGCGCTATGCTGCCGATATTGATTCCCGCGATTACGTCTCCGGATATTGCAACTCCGTCAAGGGTTACCTGGTTTCTGTAAATAAGATTATAAGACAGGGTGTCCCGTATCATGACGTTATTTACCGTCTGATTACTGTTAATAGAAACGCTGATTCTAAATTGCAATGTATCGCCAGGAACCGCGGCGGTAGTAGTGCCCCAATTCAAGTTTCCTGATGACAGATTTCTTACTTCTTTAACAATAACAAAGAGTCCTCCCTGATTTACACAGGTATTATTTTGACAGGTCTGGTTGCCGGTGCACGCCTGTGATAATTCTTGCTGGACGCCACATGAATCAAACCAATAGACGGCGCTTCCCACGCATCGTTGTGTTGAACGAGGGGTGCAACTTGAAACACAGCTCGAACCCTGGCAGGTCTGATTGCCACTGCACGTTGTTTGCAGTTGAGCATTGGTGGTATTGGTACACTGGGCATTAGTCGTTCCTGGGTTTTGGCAGGTGTACGTTCGATAGTTTTGGTACACCGCATTCCCTTGGCAGAATAACCCCCCAGTGACACTATTGCTGCCGCAGTCCGAATTGGTGCTACATGCTACCGCGCTGCAGCTTCCATTGGCGCACGTTTGGTTGCTGCTGCACGTATTTTTTAGCTGCGGTTGGGTGTTAGTATCGCACCTTGAATTTGACGTTCCGGGGTTTTGGCAAGTATAGGTGGTGTAGTTTTGGTAAACGTTACCGCTCTGGCAGAATGGGCTTGCGCTATATCCATTAGTTCCGCACTGTGAATCAGAAGAGCAGATAATATTCTGGTTCTGGCAACTTCCGTTGCTACACGTCTGGTTTTGAGAACATTGCTGGACCAATGACCCCCGATTGCCGCAGGAATCGTAGCTGTACACGGCGCTTCCCTCACACCGTTGCGTTGCATTTTGGGTGCAGGAAGGATTTATAGTTGCCATACACGAAGTGCTTCGAGCTTCGCTTCCTGAAGTTACCGTCAGGAACGAAACGTAGTTTCCCGGACTCGAAAATGCGGCGGTGCAGTTTTGACCATTACCAAACGGACATCCTCCCGACCACTGATAGGTGTAGTGGCCGCTGCCGCCGGTGGCAATACCAGTAAATGACACTTGCTGGTTAGTTAAAGCAGTGCTTGGCTGGGCGGCGCAGTGCACGATAAGCGCTTCAGGGGTACTGGTGCAGGTGCCGTTCATGCAGGTTTGTCCCTGGGAACAGGTGGTCTGCAGCTGCGGCTGAGTATTGGTGTTACACCTTGAATTTGCCGTTCCGGGGTTCTGGCACGTGTGAGTGGTGTAGTTTTGCCAAACATGGCCACCTTGGCAGGAAGGGTTTCCGGTATAGCCGTTAATTCCGCAGTCGGAATTGGTATTGCAGATAATATTCTGGTTCTGGCAACTTCCGTTATTGCAGGTTTGGTTGGAGTTGCAGGTTTGATCCAGGGTTTTGTTGCCACAGGAGTCAACATTGTAAACCGCATTGCCTTGGCACACTTTATTTTGGGTAGCTGTGCAAACCTGGTTGACTTGGACAGAGCAAGAAGTGCTCTTGGCTTCGCTGCCCGAAGTGACGGTCAAGAATGCAATATAGTTTCCGGGATTGGTAAACGAGGTATTGCAATTTGAGGCAATGCCGAAAGGACATGCTCCCGACCACTGGTATGAATAGTTGCCGGCGCCTCCGGTAGCCAAGCCGGTAAAGGCCATTTGCTGGCCGGTTGAAACCGAACTTGGTTGCGGCGTGCAAGATACCGTTAAGGCGGTAAGATTATCAATGCAGGTTCCGTTGTTGCAGGTTTGGTTTGAGTTACAATTATGGTCTAAAGTTTGATTGCCGCAAGAGTCAACGTTGTAGACGGCATCACCCACGCATCGCTTTGAAGCATTTGGGGTACAGGTTCGGCTTACTACTGCCGGACATGAGGCGCTCTTTGATTCGCTACCAGAAGTGACGGTTAGGAATGCGTAGTAGTTTCCCGCGCTTTGGAAGGTGTTGGTGCAATTTTGGCTAATGCCGAAAGGACAAGCGCCAGACCATTGGTAAGCGTAGCCACCATTACCGCCGGTTACCACTCCGGTAAATAACACCGGCTGGCCGGTAGAAGCGGGGTTTGGTTGCGAGGTGCAGGAAACGGCCAATGGATTTGGATTGGTTACGCACACTCCCCCGTTGCAGGTTTGGTTTCCCGTGCAAGTAGTTTGAAGCTGTGGCTGAGTATTGGTGTTGCATCGTGAGTTTACCATTCCAGGGTTTTGACAGGTGTTAGTGGTATAATTTTGATAGACGTTTCCATTTTGACAGAATGGGCTTCCGGTAGGGCCGGTAGGACCGCATTGAATATCGCTTGAGCAAATTACCGCACTGCAACTACCGTTATTGCATGTTTGATTACCGGTGCAGGTTAATTGTAACTGCGATTGCGTCGAATTCGAACAGCTTGAATTGGTCGTTCCCGCATTGTTGCAGGTAAAGGTCTTGAAGTTTTGATAGACGTTACCGCCTTGGCAGAAGGGATTGCCAACCAAAGTGTTGGTTCCGCACTGGCTATTGCTTGAGCAAACAATTGATGCATTAAATTCACTATTATCTTGATTGCTGGTGCAGCCGATATCCTGAGGGTAGTCGATTAATCCATCACCATCGTTATCGAATCCGTCCTGACACTGGGCCTTTGGAAACATTTCATCGTTGTCGGTAGCAGAACCACAGCTAAAATCAGCCGGATAGTCGGTTGCTCCATCGTTGTCGTTGTCAATTCCATCAGAGCACTGGGGTCGAGTTACGCATGATCCGTTGCTGCAGGTTTGATTCTGTCCGCAGGTGGTCTTTAGCTGCGATTGGGTATTGGTATCGCACCGTGAATTTGGCGTTCCCGGGTTTTGACAAGTGTAGGTGGTGAAATTTTGCCACACGTTTCCATTCTGGCAGACAGGGCTTCCGGTGTAGCCGTTGGTTCCACACTGGCTGTTTTGAGAACAGGTGATGGTTTGGTTGACACAGGTAGCCGTGTTTCCATTTTGCTGACAGATTTGGTTCTGGGAGCAGGTTTGGTCAAGCGTCCGGTTGCCACAGGAATCAACGTTGTAGACGGCGTCGCCTTGACATACTTTGTTGCCAGTGAAAGTGCAGGATGGGTTAATAGTGGTTGAACAAGAAGTATAAACGGTTTGGCTACCCGAAGTTACTGTTAAGAATGCTATTTTATTTCCCTGAGTCGGGAAAGAAGTCATGCATGACGGGTTGCCTCCATTACAAACGCCGCTCCAGGTGTAAGAATAGTTTCCAGTTCCACCAGTAGGCATAGCAGTAAAGGTAATTGGTTGATTGGTGAGCCCAGGATTTGGACTTGCATTACAAGAAGCGGTCAACGGTGGAGTACACTGTAAAATCTTTCCGCAAGTGGTTGTGGGGTCATAATTTGGCCCTGGGACATACTGGCAGTTTGGTGGTGGTTGAGGGTATTCGCAGTGTTGAGCCACGCAGGTTCCATTCGCACACATTTGATTCTGTCCGCAGGTGGTCTTTAATTGCGATTGGGTATTGGTATCGCACCGTGAGGCAGGAGTTCCCGGGTTTTGACAAGTGTAGGTGGTGAAATTTTGCCACACGTTTCCATTCTGGCAGACAGGGCTTCCGGTGTAGCCGTTGGTTCCACACTGGCTGTTTTGGGAACAAGTGATGACGGCATTAAATTCATTATTATCTTGTTTACTGGTGCAGCCAATATCTTGAGGGTAGTCCACCATCCCGTCATTATCATTATCTAAGCCATCTTGGCACTGTGCTTTCGGAAACATTTCATCGTTATCGGTGGCTGAACTGCAGCTAAAATCGGATGGAAAATCGGTTGCTCCATCGTTGTCGTTGTCGATTCCGTCAGAACACTGGAATTGGGCTTGATTAACACACGTGGCCGAATTACCATTTTGCTGGCAGATTTGATTCTGGGAGCAGGTTTGGTCCAGGGTTTTGTTACCGCAGGAGTCAACGTTGTAGACGGCGTCGCCTTGACATACTTTGTTGCCGGTAAAGGTGCAGGATTGGTTGATATTAACAGAACAAGAAGTTTGCTCGGTTTGGTTTCCCGAGGTTACCGTTAAAAAGGTAGTATAATTTCCCGGGGAATTAAAAAATCGAGGGCAGTTTTGACCGATGCCACTGCACGCTCCTGACCAATTAAGGGTATTAGTACCGGTTCCTCCCGTGATAATAGGTTTAAAAATTACCTGTTGGTTAACATTGGCAAAACTAGGGTCGGCAAAACAGGACACCACAAGGTCCGGCGCGCAATTAGGGTCAGTGCTGGCATATACTTCTCCAAAAAATTCATCATCACCACCCCGGGAAAGATCTCGGATTTCAACCCGATTAAAGGGTGAAGATGTTCGAAACCCATTAAAAGCTAAAACACCATCAGGACTATTATAGGTAAAACTATCCACGTATTGGCCATTCATTAACAAGATTACCGAAAATGTGGTATCGATATAGGTTGGTTTTGGGTGTCCCGAAGTGTAGTGGTCATAATTAGCGGGTTCGACAAAATCAAATCCTACCGCATAACTTGGTTGATCAAGATCAATATTAAGGTCTTCTTCGTAGTCAATGGCTATTTCATTAGGCATCAATGGAGTCCAATCACACCAATCCCATCGGCAATCCCCGCCCATCCACCAGCTATTGGCGGAAAACCTTACGCTTCCCACCCTGATTTTTAAATTAGGATTTGCCTGAAATTCGGGGGTGATCCATCCCAAGCGAGGCAGAGGGCCGCTCGCGGAAGTGGCTCTGGTTTCGGAAATAAATTGCTGTTTATTAGTAAAAACTTTACGTTCTGGAGTGCAAGAATTAGCCGCATTGGCAGTGTTAATTACCATAAAAAAAGACACCAAAACTAGTGCGCTTATCGTAATAAATGTAATAACGGCAGATGGGCGAAAGAATGTCGCAGATCTGACCGCTGCTTTTGGACTGTTGAGTTCCATATAATTTTACTAACCTTGAATTACAAAATCCACTGCAAGTATTTCGTAATTCAAGGTTACTATGATTTTAATAATTTAATAATATATAGTTTGTATTTTAAGAATTATATTCTCTTAATTTCCTACTGTCAAGATTCGTTAAACCATAACCTTAATTATAGTATATTAATTTAATTTTGTCAATACCCCTCGAGGTAATCTCTCACACCTCCCACTCCCGCCCGTAGTCATTGCGGCAAGTCGCCAGATTCATCCCGCCCGAAAGGCGGGAAAATCCCGACTGAGGGCATTGCAATGCCCGAAGCAATCTCCATGCAAAATGACGAGATTGCCGCGTCGCCCTTCACTGCGGTTCAGGACTCCTCGCAATGACGGCTAGTGTTATAGAGGTGTGAGGGGTTACCCATCGAGGTAACCCCTCACACCTCGTCATTGCGAGGGCATCGCAATGCCCGAAGCAATCTCTATACAAAATGACGAGATTGCCGCGTCGTCCTTCGCCCTGGCTCAGGACTCCTCGCAATGACGGGAGGTGTGACATGTCCAGTGAGCAGTTACCCATCGAGGGTATTTGGAAAAAAGATGCGAAAAGTCCTTTAAAAAGGGTTTTTGTAATTTACGGTATCTATGGACATCGCATCCAGAAACCGCACTTAAGTTGCCGGCGGTTTGGCAGTATTGGGCGGCTTGGAGTCAAGACGCGAGGCGTAATTTGTCGCAACAAATTCGCCCCGTCTCCAAAAAATTTGTGAGGCCTAGCCGTAGCTACGCCGAACAAATTTTTTGTGAAAACTGCCCAAGATTGCCAAATCCGGCAATACTTGGAGTGCGGTTTCTGGATGTGATGTCCATATAGTTAATTCCCAAATCATATCCTAGGATTTATTAAGAAATTATTAAAATTATTAGTTTTAGATTGGGAAACGCAATTCAAAGTTTAATAGGAAAAGAGCAAAAAATGTCCTACCTTATGGAACAAACATTACAAAACCGGCACTAAAGTCGCCGGCGGTTTGGCAATCTTGGGCGGCTTGGAACAAAAAATATGCGAGGCGTAGCCGTAGCTACGGCAAACATATTTTTTGTGAAAACTGCCCAAGATTGGCAAAACTGGCCAGACTTGGAGTGCCGGTTTTGTAATGTTTGTCCATATCTTAAGTGTTATAAAAAACCGCCAAGAGATACATTCTACTTGGCGGATCAAGGTGTAACTTTTATGGTACCTGTCGGTACTGCAGGACGACAAACTGGTTAATGGTGTTCATCGTCTGTGTATTGGTCAGGTTCGTTGGCGCCAGTGGACCATGGTAGTTGACGCGCATGGTCGAGTCAGGCACATAATTGCCCTGCCCGTCCCCTCGTCGGGCAACCTGAATGAGTTCGGGTTCGAGGCGTGGCACGATTTTCTCGGCAGCCAGCGTATTCATCCCTAGGTCATTGATGTCGATGGTTCCGTTGACCTGCTGGTCGTAAGAACCCATGACCTCGAGAATCAGGCGTTGCGCCTGATTGAGGTCATTGGTGGGCTGGCTGTTACTGTCCAGCATGCCCATTATCTCAAACCTGAATTGCTTCAGATCTCCGCCCAGGTCCATGTTTTCCTGCAGTAAGAGTGGGACAAAGGTACCGTCCGCGCGCTTTTCGTACCCCTGGCGCGTAGCGAAGAGATCGTACGCATGGATGTTATCGTAGAAATCGAGTTCTGCGAAAACGAGATCTCGTGGGGAGGGTTGATTGCCACTACCTCCTCTGTCAGCCAAGAGGGGTGTTTGTGTCGGAGAGAAGTCAATCTGGTTGATTATGCTGTCGCGTTCTTGGCCGGGAATGTTGCGAATATTTTCAAGCACGTCGCCGTTAGCGTCGAGGATAGGGTTGTCTGTCGGAATCCAACTGGCCCGGCGGTTTCGTTTGGTGCCCTCGACGCTGTTGAATTGGCCGACGTATCGATCGCTGCCCGAATCGCCATTAAGGTAGTCGCGACCGTGTCCGCCGACCAAGAGGTCGTTGCCTCCTCCGCCCAGCAGCGCGTCGTCACCGCCACCGCCAATGAGAATGTCGTTGCCATTTTTGCCGTAAAGATGGTCTGAGCCACTGCCGCCCTGGATCAGGTCGCGGTAGTTGCTCCCATGGACTTCCGTCCCCTCACTCACATTCGAAGTAAATGAGATGGTGTTGCCGCCCGGCGATCCCTGGACGCGGATGTGGTCGATATCGGCCTGCAAGCGAAGTGCGTGCCCGTTTGCAATGATCTCAAAGAGGTCGAGATTGCCTTGCTGACCAATTTTAGAGACGAACAGATTACTTTGAGCTCCCCTATAGTTGGGATTGCGATGCGCGGCGGCCTTGCTTCCGCGAGGCAAATTGATAATAAGATTGTTTCCGCCCTGCGCGACACTGATACCGACACCCAGCAGGTCGTAGTAGCCGGGGCCGAACAGACCGTCGATATTGTGAGAAAGGACGAGGCGGTCTTCCATGCTCTCGAGGACTGGTCTGATGAACTTGACCATAAAACTGCTCCTTTGCTCTAAATGGAAAGAACTATTGTCATCTTGCAGATTCTAATCCGCTCATCAGATGAACAATTTTCTCAATATAATACGTTAGATAACTTTTGTCAATTAAATAAGGCGCTGTTCGGAAACATTCTATTTGGTCGTCATTGCGAGCCACAGCGAAGCAATCTCGTTTAATTTGAGATTGCCACGCCGGCTGCGGGCTCGCAATGACGGAATAGGGGGTTACCGAACAGCGCCATTAAATAATGTGTCGCTCGCATAGCTCGCGGCACTATTTTCCTGCACGAGAGGGAATGCCTCACTCCCTAATGGCTATCCCATCAACTTTATTACCACTCCAATAATGGCTAATACCACCCCTACTACCCAAAAACGCATAGTAACTTTATAGGCCGGCCAGCCCAAGGCCTCAAAGTGGTGGTGAATAGGGCTTGAGAGAAATATTTTTTTATGACGGATTTTTTTTGAAAGAAGTTGCAGTACCACTGAACCAACTTCCAAAACCAATACTCCAGCGATAATGGGTAACACTAATACAGAATCGGTTAAAAATGCAACTACTGACAGGGTGGTGGCCAGTCCTAGGCTGCCTACCTCGGTCATGTAAAACCGAGCCGGCGGAATGTTAAACCACAGGAATGCAAAAAGCGCGCCGACAATTACTGCGCAAAATGTAGCCAAATCGGTTTTTCCCTGCGAGAAGGCGATAATGGAAAACGCACCAAAAATGGAAGCAAATATTCCTCCTGATAGGCCGTCTAATCCGTCGACAATGCCCCCTGACCAACAGGCAATCATGACAATAACAAATAGAGGTATGTAAAAAATACCTATGGTCATAGGACCTAGCAGTGGGACACTAATAATGTCCCAACCTAGTTTGTAATAAAACCAAAGTCCTCCTACCAGACCAATGAGCGCCACAATGAAAAGTCGCTTTTTAAATGACAATCCCCCGCCAATGTAGCTTCCCAAAGAAGATACCACTAGGACATCGTCTAAAAGTCCTACCAATGAAGCTATAATTAACGTAAATAACGGCAACCATGTTTGGCTTCGAGATAAAAAATTAAGATTGGCAAAAAAACTACCAGGGAAAACCAGCGAAAGAATGTAGAAAAAAAATATTACTGCCACCGTGGTAACCCAAATTAAAAGCCCTCCCATGCGCGGCACCTTGGTTTCCCGTTCTTTGTGGAGCGCATTAAAAACCACGGCATCTTCACCGCTGATGGCTCTTTTTCCGGCCTGTTTTTTCCACAGTTTGTGTTTGTATAAAAAATCAATGAGCAGTGGGCACCATGCAAAGGCAACGATGGATGCCAAGGCGGAAATGCCCATGACCTTGATGACGTTGAACGTGAGAAGAGTCATACTGAGGAATTATTCTAATTATACTAATTATTCTAATTATTCTAATTATTCTAATCAATGACCAAAAAGTGAATACCTAATTTCTAAAATGTTTTAGGATTTAGACATTTTTCACATTGGGATTTGATTAGGTTAATTAGGTCAATTAGAATAATTAGGTTAATTAGAATGATTTTGAATTAACTTCTCCATATCCCCAAACCGGTCTTCTGATCCCAGTATGATGTTAATTACATATTTCTCTGGTTCGCTTTCATTTGGGGTTTGAAATACCATAAAGCACCCCAGTGCCGCTTCGGTAAAACCCGTTTTGCCGCCAATAATATGGCGTGAGCCCAATAATTGATTGGTATTTTTTAAGGTATGGTGAAACGTGCCGTCTGATAAGTATAGTGAATATTCTTTAAGTCCGATAATTTCTTTAAATAACGGATATTTTTCAAATAAGTATCGCGAGAGTTTTACTAAATCCGCTGCCGTAGAATAAGAGTCCTTATCAAGTCCGGTGGCATCACTAAAGCGGGTGTTGTAAAGTCCAAGTTTCTGGGCTTCCACATTCATGGTAACAATAAATTGGTCTATGCCCAAAACCTCTGCCAATTGGTAGGCGGCACGGTTGCTGGAATCAATCAGCATAATGTAAAGTAGCGCCCTTACGGAAAGTACTTGACCCAGTTTCAAGCCACCCTGCTCCCCTTCTTGAGCCACGGCCTCCTTGGTTATGATTACTTGTTGGTTCAGGTCAATATTTTCAAGGACCACCAAAGCCGTCATTAATTTAGTTAAACTGGCAATGGGCAGCTTCTTTTCTTCATTTTTTTTAACTAATACCGTTTGTTCTTCGGGGGTTATTTTAACCGACATTTGAGCCAGCGGTTCTTGTGGTGGTTTTTTTATAAAATTACTGGGCGAAGGCGACACCAAAGGCGGCCCAGTTAACATTGGTAGCGCTGTAGCTTCTTGCGCGGAATTCTCCTGTTTTGCGGATGCGCTGGGCGCCACTTCCGTAAAAGAGTTATGTATCGATGCTTCTAAATCGGCTTTTAACGCATTATGTTTGTAAGTGAACAGTTTTTCAAATCCAGTGGATGCCCAATTCACTCCCATAGAAACCACCGTGATCGCCACCACAAAAACAAACGACATGGCCACGTATTTTATCGCCTTTTGCATTAATCTGCGATCCGAATAATCCGAATTCGCATCCGCTGTACCCGCAGGGACTCCCCGCAGGTGCTTATCCAAATGACGTTGCGTCAACGTTTTTATTCGGATCATTCGGATGTTATTCGTAGATTAGGATCGCTTTTTAATTTTCAATTTTTGATTACGCCTCGCCCCGATGTTTCGCCTTTTCATTTTTTGTTCTGTTTTGGCTTGATGAGATGATTTTTGGTTGACATTAATGTGTAATTCCTTTAACTGTTTTGGGTAAATTTCACTGGGCGCTTGCATCATTAAGTCCCTGCCATCGCCAGTTTTTGGGAAGGCGATCGCTTCGCGGATGCTTTGTTCATTTAAGAGGGTTGCCAAAAACCTATCAAGCCCGTAGGCAATTCCTCCGTGGGGCGGAGCGCCAAAGCTAAAGGCGTCCAGCATATGTCCGAATTTTTCATGAATTTCCTTGCTTTCGTAGCCCATAATTTCAAACACTTTTTGGAGGGCCTCGGCGGTATGGTTTCGGATGCTTCCTCCGCCTATTTCAACGCCGTTGAGCGCGACATCGTATTGGGTAGTTAAAATTTCGCCGATATTTTTTTTATCCAGTAAATTCTGCATGTGCTCAGGTTTGGGTGCTGAAAAGGGGTTGTGGGTAAAGGTCCAGCCGCCCTCCTTTGCCTCGCCGGAGCCTTGCGCGGAGGCGGGGTCGTCTTTTTCAAAGAACGGAAAATCAATCACCCAGCAAAATGCCAGCAGATTCGGGTCATTTTTGTCTTTTCGCATATCCGGTTTATCGGATTTATATGTTTCCATCGCTTCTTTATAAGTTAGCCGTGGAAATGGTATTTCTTGAATGACTTTTTCTGGAAATAGCGTTTTTATAATGGTAATAATCATACGTTCATTTAATTCTATAACATCTTCCCGTTCAACGAAACTTAATTCCATATCTATTTGGGTGTGCTCGAATTGGCGGTCCCCTCTTACGTCTTCATCACGCATGGCCCTTGCTATTTGAAAGTATCGCTCCATACCGGCAACCATAAAAAGCTGTTTGTATTGTTGAGGGCTTTGAGGAAGCGCATAAAATTTTCCGGGTTGCAAGCGTGAAGGCACCACAAAGTCGCGCGAGCCCTCGGGGGTGGATTTGGTTAGCATCGGGGTTTCTATTTCAATAAACCCTTCGGCGCTCAAAAAGTCGCGCACAAATTTTACGGTTTTGTGTCGCATAATAAGATTTTGCTGCAGGCGCGGCCTCCGCAAATCCAAATACCGGTATTTCATGCGGATTTCCTCGTTTATTTCCATGCCATCGGTGGTCACATCAAAGGGCAGGGTTTCGGCCTTGGCCAGCACATTAACTTCTTCCACCGAAAGCTCTACTTTTCCGGTTTCTATGTTGGCGTTGACCATTTTTTCGGGCCTCGACACTATTTGTCCTGCCAGTTCCACTACCCATTCGGTGCGGATATCTTGTGCTTTATCGTAAGCATCTTTATTAGTTGGCACAAACACGCATTGCAAAATGCCGCTGCGGTCGCGCAGGTCAATGAATAATATTTTTCCATGAGCACGCCTCACATTCACCCATCCGGCCACTTTTACCTTTTGGCCTACATGTTTTGCGGTTTCTGATATTAGGAATCTTTGCATATTATTTTAATTTTAATGAATTTACCATCTTTTTGGTTATTATTTTTCTAATTTTATCATTTCAATTAATTCTTCCAATGTTCCAATAGTTTCTTGTTTTTGTGCCCAATTTTTTAGATACATCATGTCCAGAGTTATGTTTGGGTTTCGCAGTACGCTTTTTATGTCCTCGGCTTGTTTTTGCGATTGATTTTCCTTTGACCACATCAGTTTGCTTAAAATTAAATCTTCCGGTGAAACAAAGGGTATTTTGTGATCAAATATGTCACGCACCACAGCTCTCTTTATCTTCAATTTATTGTAGAGATTATTGTCTTGTACAAAAAAATCAACTTTTAAGCCCGTGTCGGGATGGATAAAATTAAATTCTCCATGATACATCAATGCTTCGCGGATCATATCTTCATCAGCATGCACGTCTTTATCTATGGCAAGAAGTTTTTTTACCAAGGGCTTTATATTCTTATCCGCTATTTCCACAATAATATCAATATCTGCAGTATACCTTGGTTTACCCCAAATTGTTACCGCAAAACCGCCCGTAATCGCATAGGGAATTTCCAAGTCCTTCAAAATTTCACTTATGATTACCAAAAGTTCGTCGGGATTCATCAGATAAAATGGTTTTAGAATTTTTTAAAGCATTAGCCAACACAAAAAACTGGCTGACAATTTTTATTTTTTTACTGTCAGTCATATCATAATAAATCTTATCCTGTATTTTTTGGGCTAGTTTCGGGGTTAAAATTTGTTTTTTCATGTTAATTTAATCTTAATAAACTTTCTTTTGCCTACCTGGATTACTATTCCGTCTTCTAATGTGACTATTTTTTGCCAATCTTCTTGAACCTGCCCGTTAATTTTTACTGCCCTACCTTCAACTAACCTTTTGGCTTCGTTTTTGCTTGGCGCCAATCCGCTGTCGCACAATAAATCTAGGAACGGGTAACTGGCACGATCAGTTTGAAAAAATTCAATTTCGCTGGGTAACTCTTTATCGCGAAACATTTTATTAAACTCTTCTTCTGCTCTTTGCGCCGCGGGTTCACTGTGGTACATTTTTACGATTTCTTTGGCCAATAACGCTTTTTGATCCCGCGGATTGGGCATTTTTTTAATTTTTTCAATTTCAGATAACGATACACGGGTTACTAAGGTGAAATATTTTGCTATTAATTCATCGGGCAATGACATTGTTTTTCCAAACATTTCGTCCGGGGAATCAAAAAGATTTATGGTATTTTGCCAGCTTGAACTCATCTTCCGGCCGTCCAATCCTTCAATTAAGGGATTAGTCATAACGTCTTGTGGTTCTTGACCATAGTGTTTTTGGATATCTCTGCCTGCCAACAAATTAAAGCGCTGGTCGGTTCCGCCCAGTTCCACATCGGCTTTTGTGGCCACTGAGTCATATCCTTGCATTAAAGGGTACATCATTTCAAGATAAGAAACCCTTTTTCCGGCATTCATTCTTTTGGCAATCACTTCGCGCGTCGAAAACTCGTGGAGTCCAAACACATTAGCCATGTTTGCTATTTCTAAAAACCCCAACTTTTTTAGCCATGTTGAATTATATTTGATTTCACACTTTTTTATGTCTAAAATTTTTGCGGCCTGCCCGACATACGTTTTCATATTTTCTTTGATGGTTTTTTGGTCAAGCATCGGCCGCTCACTTTCTTTGTCTGATGTATCGCCGATAATTCCGGTAAAGTCCCCAATAATCAAAACCACCTTATGTCCAAGATTTTGAAAATCACGCAGTTTAAGTAATGGAATAGCCCGGCCGATGTGAATATTGGGACTCGTGGGGTCAATGCCAAGCTTAATTCGTAATACCTTCCCCGAAAGCAGTTTCTTTTCCAAATGCTGCCGGTCAATTACCTCTTCCACTCCCCTGCTTAGGGTTTCCTCAATTTTTTGCAGATCGCTATTTATCATGGTTTCATTATACTTCTTTAGATAAAAATGAAAACGGTTGACGTCTAATTTTTTTATGATAATATACGAAATAAGATCACCAACTTTTTAGCTCTTTTTAAATACAAGGAGAAACACCGTGGAAATCGGGTTTGATTTTGATGACACATTGGTGGACTTGTGTGGCCCATTGCTCAAATTCTGGAACAAGTCCCTTGGAAAAGAATTTTCAAAAGAAAATTTTATTACTCATCGGCATGATGAAATCCTGCAGATTAGCAAAGAAAAGGTCATTTCCGGTTTTCTTGATTTTGATCGAACGCCCGAAGCTCAAAATCTTCCGGTTATCGCTGGAGCTCGGGAATTCCTCGTTTTACTTAAAGAGCTGGGCCACAAAGTCATTATCATTACCAGCCGTCCTGAGCAAATTGCCCCACAAACTTGGAAGATGGTGAATTGCTATTTTCCAGAACTGGTTGCTGATATGCACTTTTGCACCAGTATTGGCGTTGAGGGCGAGATTGTATCAAAGGCCCAGATATGCCTAAGTAGGAATATTAGGATCATGTTTGAAGATCGCGCCGATCATGCCAAAAAATGTACAAACAAAGGAATTCATGTGGGACTGTTTCACCAGCCATGGAACTGGCACGAAACATTTCCCGACACAGAGAATCTTGTGACCCGGGTGCTGGCATGGGATCATGCAACGCCCAGGGAATTGGTTGATCGGGTAAATTAGTCAACCCCCCAAGCCAGTTGCAGGTTTTTCTCTTCAAGCCCCTTGCTGTAAAAAACGGGGGGTTTTTCTTTAAAACTTTTCCGCTAATCTATAAACATCCCCGGCGCCCATGATGATAAGCACTTCCCCGCTTTTAATGTGTTCCTTTACGAATGTTTCTGCGGCAGTCAATGACATATATTGTACATTTTTCTTTGCTATCTTTTTGACTAATTTTTCCGAATTTACACTTTGGTTAATGTTTTTTTCCTCTCTGCCAGCCACATCGTAAATATCGGTGATGATAATATTATTAATTGGCACTTTTTTAAACAGTTTCACAAAATCGTTGAATAAGTAATAGGTGCGCTGGTATTGGTGCGGCTGGAAAATGCACCAGATTTTTTGGCGGGGATATTTTTCCCTCGCGGCTTTCAATGTTGCCAATACTTCTGCTGGATGGTGGCCATAATCGGAAACAATAGTAATTTTTCGTTTTCCGCGTGAATCCGCGTTTTTATCCGCGTGAATCCGCGTAAAACTGCCAAGCACTGCAGTTTTGATTTCGAAACGGCGCCAAGTTCCTTTAAATTTTGATAGCGCTTTAAAAGTAATTTCATCCTTAATTCCAAAAATTCTTGCTATTGCCAGCACCGCTAGGGCATTGGAAACATTGTGTTGGCCCGGAATTTGCAGGATTTTTTTCAGTTTACTTGCTTCTTTTTGCTGGATTGAAAATTGCTTGATTGAAAACCCTTCGCCGTCATTGCGAGGAGTCCGCAGACGACGCGGCAATCTCGTGTTAGATTGCTTCCCGCCACGCTTCGCTCGCGGTCGCAATGACGAGAAAGAATGAGAAATTTTTACGAGGTTTTTATCATCGCCATTAATTACCAAAACTCCATCGGTAGGTAATTTTTTAGCGAAGTCACGGAAGGCCTTTTTAACATTGGCAAACGTCTTAAAATAGTCTAAGTGTTCTTTGTCAACGTTGGTAATGACCGCAATTTTAGGAAAATAATTAGCAAATGAAGCATCGTATTCACAGGCCTCAATGACCAGAAAATTAGTTGTTCCCATTCTAAAGTTACTCCCTTCGGCTTCATTTAAGGCAGGATTGCCAAATTCTTTTAACTTGGTGCCAACGATAACCGTCGGGTCCAGCCCCGCTTCTATTAATACTAGGGCAATCATGGCCGTGGTGGTGCTTTTGCCATGGCTTCCTGAAATAGCAATAGTGGCGTATTGGCGCGTAAGCTCCCCTAGGGCCTCCGGGTATGATTTTAAAACAATACCTAGTTTTTTGGCTTCTGCAAATTCTTCGTTGTCTGGCTTAACAGCAGGGCTATAAATGACCATATTAATGCCGAGGGTAATATGCCCTGCTTTATTCCCCATTAAAATGTTCACCCCCTTTTTTTGCAGAAAATTGGTAATTTCCGATTGCGTCAAATCCGACCCAGAAATTTGGTGCCCTTTTTTTAAATAATACTGCGCCAAGGCGGAAACCCCGATGCCGCCAATGCCGATGAAATGTATTTTCATATTTTACCTGTGATCATAACACCATTTAATGATTTTTGTATGCGCACTGCCTTGATAAATATCTTTTAATACATCCTTTGCCGAATCAATAAAGGGCATATTAACTTCCTTGGATTCTCTTTTTTTATGTATTTTTTGTGCTAATGCTAATCTGGTATCGTATAATTGAGTAAGATTACATTTTATAGTGCAATAACCAAGTTTTAACTTCTTTAATCCACGTTTCTTCAAATCCTTATATGCTAATTCCGTAACAAAACTAAAAAATCCCATGTCGTAAGGAAGCCCTGTTATAACGTCAATAGATCTTGCAAAAACTACACTTGATAAATAATTTTTATGAATAAAAAAATGAATGGCTATATTGCACGGTATATCTTTACTTGCATTTGTCTTATTTTTGACTGAATCAATATTTATTACAGCTCTTCTTGATTGAGGTTCTTTTAGGAGAGAATTTATCACCGATTCATATTGGGAAATTCCATCACCAGTTTTTTGATAAAACACATAGTACCCATAATTCGAATTAATACGCCCTTTTGCGTCGGTAAATTCTAACCAAACCTTTGCCAAATCTCCCATTCCTTTTATATTAAGTGACCCCTTAAAATACATTAATAGTTCTCGGCTTAAATAAGTTACTGATGCGGGTGCGCGCAACCAATGAATCCGATTTTTTGGATTAACAAGAACATAATTAACATTATACGCTTGTAGTCCAGTCAACCCTCGTGCACTGATTCTTTCGCCTTTGTTTTTTATGTGGGTTAACCCCCTTATTACTAGTTTATCAACCGAATCACCAATAATATCAAACGTTTGCCCTGAAAAAATTAGTTTTTTCATGTCAATTTAAAAATAAGTAGATGAAACATGACAGTGTTTTTAAAATGCAGATATTTTGGGTTTACCTCTAAAACTTCCTGCGATGGTTTTACTTTGATATGTTTTTCTAATGTGAAACCAGTTTGTTTAGCACACTTTGTAAAATAAGAAATTGATCGAAAAATATCGTGTATCACACCTTGCGGTCTCCGGACTTTTACCACCACAGTATCTTTATCAATGTTTTTTACTGTCAATTTATAATCAAGGCGAGGTGTTGTGAAATATTTGCTATCTCCAACAACAATGTATAATTTTCCATTCTTTTTCATCATAGCAGCGATTTTAGAAAATGCCGATGTTACATCGTGTATATGTTCAAAAACCATGATTGATATTGCAATATGAAACTTTTCTTTTGGTTTGAAATTGTCCAATGTTCCGTGAAAAACAGAGATATTCGGGAAAGCTTTTTTTGAAATTTTTATACTTCTTAAGGATGGTTCTACTCCTTTAATAGAACCAGTGCCAAGATTTTTTAATAGTCCAAGAAGCCATCCTGTCCCACTACCAATATCAACAATGTTTTTTTGGGATATATTTTTTAGGTTTTTCGAAATAATTTTCCCGAAAAACTGAGGATTAAAACTATTTAATCCTTTTTCATAAGAGTCGTACTGATAAGGATTTATTGCTTTTTCAATAAATTCATTCATATTATTGGAATTGGTGTGATTCGATTACCGTATATCGTGGTCCTTGTTTTGTTAATTCACTCTCCATCACTTCAATAGATTCCACCGGAAACGTCATATCAATTATTTCGTTTACTTCCGGTCGTTCTTCCAGTTCAATCTGCCGCCATTGCCATTCGTTAATTCTAGCCAAGGTAATGTGGGGCGTAAACGTATTTTTATCGGGTTTTAAGTTTACTATTTCTGAAATTTCGTTTTCTAGTTCCTCTTTTAATGTGTGCATCGGTTCTGATTTTTCTCCTCCCGCCCAAATGTATCTTGGCGGAATTTTCTCCTCCGGCCCATAGGCAATTTTATTTAAATCAATGTTAAATCCTTCTTGGTTTTCTGCAACTTTTTTTGTGGCCAAGCAAACTTGGCCCAGCTCTACATCGGTGATATCTCCCAAAAACACCACGGTAATATGGAGATTTTCTTGCGGTGTCCACTTGGCAGGCACGTCAGCCCATTTTTTTTCAAACGATATGAGCCGCTTTTTATACTCTTGGGGCAGATTAATGGCAATGAAAATTCGGCGTCGCTTTTGCATAACCTATTTTTATCACATCTTTAACCAAATTTCACTGTTGACATATTTAAATATAAATGATAATAATATTCCTGTGTTCCTGTTCTGGCCACGGTGTAGTGGCATCCCAAAAGGAGGATTTGCTATGGCAGTCATGATCGTTTCTCTTCACAATGATGGTCCCAACCCCGACGACCGGCCACTGGAGGTCTACGGCCGTCTCGTCTGTTACGTCCAAGTGCCGGATGGCCCTGATGCCATGCAGCGCGCTTGCATGCGCCTGGGCGGCACCATGGAAAAACTGGGCACCTTGATGCATCCGGTCCTCGGCCGGTTGGACATCAACTACCCAGAAGCGCTGGAAGTAGCGCGATCCAGCGAGGATCTGGAACTCCTGGTACGCCGGGGTAACTAGATCCAGCCCGCCCCGTAGCCACAATTAAGTTTGTGGCTACGGGTTTTTTATTTATTAGCCCTGTTCAGAAACGGTTCTCTATCGTCATTGCGAGCGAGCGGCCGGAGATGGGACGAATTTTTTGCGACAAATTACACCTCGCATCTGGTCAGTCGCGAGCACGGCAATCTCGTTATTTGACGGAGATTGCTTCGGGCCTTAAGGCCCTCGCAATGACGGGGTGTGAGGGGTTACGTTTTATTTATTTGACCCACAAAAAAATTTATGCCATATTAATAGCCGAGTCGCCCCTTAACAATTCAGGAGGTTATCATGACCGAAAAACGCAGGTGCGAAATTGCCAATGCGGTATTTCAGTGGAATAAAAAATACGATGACGAATTGCTTATTTTTTTAAGCATTGAAATTGATCCGGACAATTCCGGCCTTTCCATGTTGGGTATTAGGGGAAACCATGAGGCGTTGTGTCGAGTGGCAGAGGAAATTAATGTGGATTTAGTAGAACTTATTGAATGGGCAACAATCATGCTATAGGACATGATTAATAATTCGACCAAAGAAACCTGGCAGTAAATACGCGCCTTGCACGTGGAGACAATTCACAACTTGTCTCCTTTTTTGTTACAGAAAAAGTGCTAATATGAAATTGTGAATATAGAAATTGCCAAAATATTTAACGATATGGCCGGATTGTTGGAAATTAAGGGCGACTCGGCGTTTCGGATTAATGCTTACCGGAAATCGGCTCGGATTTTGGAGTTACTAAAAGAAGATATTGAATTGATATATAATCAAAAAGGCATTCAAGGTATTCGTGAAGTTGGAATTGGCGAAAAAAATGCCAAAAAAATTGAGGAATATATTAAAAGCGCCAGCCGCCCGCAGGCGGCTGGCGTCGGGCGAATTAAAGATTTTGAAAAACTTCAAAGCGAAACGGCGATCCGCCAAATTATCACTCATTTTTTCCAAAGCAAGGGCTTGGGGTTGCAAGAATTAAAAGAAAATGCTAAAAAAAGGAAAATAATCTACTCGAGGTATACCTTGCCCGCCAAACAACTTTTGGAACTAGCCGGAAGTATTAATGCTTCTAAACAGGCCATTGATAAGGTGGCCGCTTGGGCGCAAAGCCGCCAACTGGATTACACCATTGAAACGGTATTTAAAAAGTGGTTAGAACTTGACCGATTAAAGCCCAAGGAAAAAGTTAAAAAGCCGTTTTACCTGGGCGATCCGATGATATTTAACGAGCAACGCAAAAAATGGTTTGTCATTGTAAACGGCCAGTGGCTGGAATACGCGGGTAAAGAAAAAGATATAGAGTGGAAAATCATTCAATAAATTATCAATTTTCAATTATCAATTATCAATCAAATTTTAAATTATCAAATTATCAATTACGAATAGACGTTATTGAAAATTCACTTAATTGATAATTTATTGAAAATTGATAATTGAAAATTGAAAATTCGTTATCATGTTAACACACACCGACTTAAAAAAAGGCACTCAATTTATTTATGAAGGTCAGCCATGGGAAGTGGTTGATGCTCTTTTGGTTAAAATGGCCCAGCGCCGCCCCGTGGTGCAAACCAAAATGAAAAACTTGCTTGATGGCAGGTTTCAGGAAAAAAACTTCCAACAGGGCGATGTATTCAATGAGGCCGATTTGCAAAAAATAAACATTAAGTTTTTGTATGCCAATAAAGGCCAATACTTTTTTTGTGAAGAAAACGACCCATCAAAACGCTTTTCATTTACCGAGGAGCAAATTGGTAAAAAGGGTAAGTTTTTTAAACCAAATTCCTTGGTAGAAGGTATTGTGTTTAACGAAAAAATCATCAACGTCATTGCTCCCATCAAGGTGCAATTAAAAGTAAAAGAAGCAGCACCAGGAGTTAAAGGTGACCGTGCTCAGGGAGGCACTAAAGAAGCGGTATTGGAATCCGGAGCCGTCATCCAAGTGCCATTATTCATTGAAGAAGGTGATGTGATTGAAGTAAATACTGAATTGGAAGAATACGTTAAAAGAGCGAGTGAGTAGTTTGTAGTGAGTAGAAAAAAGCCGCGGGCTGTTGCCCGCGGCTTTTATTTGCAATAATTCACAGAATAATTATCCCCTAAACATTTTTAAAATCTGCCGAATCGCAAACGAGCCACCGGCTAAGGAAGCTATGGATGCCTGCAGCAAGTTAGTCAGATCGAGGGCGGTACTTGATGTAGTTGCGGTGGGGGTTGGTAGAGGGCTTGGTGCCTCCGGATCAAAATCGTCAGGATCCACATACAAACTTCCGTCGGCGGCAATGAGATCTTCTGAATTATTGGCGCCAAAAAAGTCTACAAATTCGGTTTCAGGCGATATGGCACCGGCATTCGTAGAAGTTTTTACAAACTTTTTTATATTCGTAACAAGACAGATAATTGGTTTCCCTTCTTCTATAACAAACCTCGGTCCAGGAAAGAACACACCTGATTGTGTGCACTTTATTGTGGGCGGATACCAACCATCTATGGGATTTTCCGAAATACTATAGGTGCCCGGGTCTAGAGGCACATCAACGCCCTCCCCACCATGCCTAGGACCAACGTCAACAGATACGGTTTTGGGCTTGGTATTTTTCCCCTTAATAACAAATTCAAACGTGGTCTTTCCATTATCCCCGATTGCTATTTTTATTATTCTAAGTCCTTGGGAAAGTTCCGGGGGAGAACTAATATCTGATTTTACGTCAACAAAAACACAAGTAGCTATCTGCCCCTCATTTATAACCACCCCTGTCGATTTTAAACGTTCCCCGCGTTGGTTTACGCACGATACTATGGGGTTGGGTTTCCAACCCTTGACGGGCTTTTCCGAAACACTATAGACGCCCGGTTTTAGAGGCACATTTACATCATCCCAGCCGTATTGGGAATCAACTGTAATAGGTGGTTCTTTCGTTCCATAAGTATCCTTGGGGTCAATAAGATAATCCGCTTTAACAACAAATTCAAACGTGGTCTTTCCATTATCCCCGATTGCTATTTTTATTATTCTAAGTCCCTGGGTAAACTTATCTGTATCAGCAGCTTTCGTTACCGTGGTATTGGGCGCAAACAGTAAAACAAGAGCCGCCATTAAAAGGGTTCCACTTAAAAAAATATGTTTCATGAAAAAATTTTAATAATATTACTTAATAATACCCTCCCCTAATTGTATGTCAAAATTAAATCTGTGGATAAGTTTTTAAATTCGTCATTAAACGACGACGGGGATTGCCACGCCTGGCCAGACGCGAGGCGTAATTTGTCGCAACAAATTCGCCCCGTCTCCGGGCTCGCAATGACGCCTGGGGTATGGTGGTTGGTTGGAAGCCAGTGAGCAGTTACTTTTTATTCGACGGTCACCGACTTTGCCAAGTTCCGTGGTTTATCAACATTTAGCCCTTTAAGGTCGGCAATGTGGTAGGCCAACAACTGCAAAGGAATTACATTTAATAAAGGAGATAGTATGTCTAAAGTTTTTGGAACTTTTATTACATGATTAGTAAGCGCCGCAATATATGGTTCGTTTTCGTTGATAATGGCAATAACAGTACCGCCGCGGGCCTTAATTTCCTGCATATTACTGATAATTTTTTGATAGGTGTCGTCTTTTGGAGCAATAAAAACTACCGGCATGTGCTCATCTATCAAAGCAATGGGGCCGTGTTTCATTTCGGCCGCCGGATACCCCTCGGCATGAATATAAGAAATTTCTTTTAATTTTAAAGCTCCCTCCAGCGCCACCGGAAAATTCAACCCTCGGCCTAAGTATAAAAAGTTTTTACTGGCCTTGAATTTTTGGGCCAAGATCCGTATATTTTTTGATTCTTTTAGGATTTCCTCAATTTTTGCAGGGATTTTCTTCAATTCTTCTAAGATTTTTTTATCTAAAACGCCTTTTTGTTGTTGTAAATATAAGGCAAAAAGTAATAGAGCGGTTACCTGGCAAGTAAATGCTTTGGTGCTGGCCACACCAATTTCCGGTCCCGCATGCAGGTAAATACCAAAATCGACTTCGCGGGCCACCGTAGAACCCACTACATTTACCACCCCTAGCGTTTTAGCTCCTTTTTGTTTTGCCTCTTTTAAAGCTGCCAGCGTATCGGCGGTTTCGCCTGATTGCGAAATGGCCACCACTAAATCCCCCTTTTTTATAATGGGGTTTCTATACCTAAATTCCGATGCGTAATCTACCTCTACCTGAATACCAATAATTTTTTCAATTAAATATTTTCCGATTAGTGCCGAATGCCAGCTGGTACCGCAGGCCGTAATAATAATTCTTTTTACCTTTTTAACATCAACGTCAATGCTAAGTTTTATCCTCCCGTCGCCAATCCTGCCCCGCAAAGTGTTTTCTATGGCCAAGGGCTGCTCAAATATTTCTTTTGCCATAAAATGCTTAAAGCCCCTTTTTTCAATTTGCTGGACCGTCATTTCCATATCATGAATTTTCTTTTCGACCACCTTCCCATTAACGTTTTTTACCACGTAATTATTGCTGCTTATTATTGCCATTTCACTGTCATTAAGATACACCACTTTTTTAGTATGCCCTGCAATAGCCGACGCATCAGAAGCGATAATAATTTCTTGGCTACCAATGCCAAGAAGCAATGGGGAGCCCTTTTTGGCCGCAATAATCTCCTGGCTGGTTTTATCAATAACTAACAAGCCAAAGGTACCCTCTACCAGCTTTAATGCCATGGCGACAGCGCTTTCCAAATTTTTTCCTTTGAATTTTTCAATCAAATGGGCCAAAACCTCGGTATCCGTTTCTGAAAAAAATCGATGGCCCTCTTTTTTGAGCATTTCCTTTAATGCTCCGTAATTTTCAATAATGCCGTTATGGACAATGGCAATGGCGCCCTTGCAATCAAGGTGTGGGTGGGCATTGGCTTCATTGGGCGCGCCGTGCGTTGCCCAGCGGGTATGAGCAATTCCCATATGCCCTGTTATTTTTAATGACTTACTAGCGTTTTCCAGTTCTTTTACTTTGCCTTTTCTTTTTACAACCGATAATTTTCCGTCATGTTGTATGCAAAAACCGGCGCTGTCATAGCCCCGATATTCCAGTTTTTTAAGTCCGTTAATTAAAAAAGGCAATGCCTCTTTGTTGCCAATATATCCGACGATACCGCACATCTTTTGGAATTATTCTAATTTCTAATTAACCTAATTATTCTAATCAATCCCCAAAAAAGCGAATGCCTAATGTCTAAAACGTTTTAGGGGTTAGACATTTTGTCATTGGGATTTGATTAGGTCAATTAGAGTAATTAGGTTAATTAGAAATTAATTCTTTCTTTGTTTTTACGAATGCCTTCACTGCTTTGTCTAAATCCTTCCTCGTATGTTCCGCGCTAATTTGCACCCTAATCCTTGCTTTACCTTCAGGAACTACCGGATAGGCAAAAGCAACCACGTAAATTTCTTCTTTGAAAAGTTCGGCAGCCATATTTTTGGCGATTTTGGCATCGCCCAGCATAATGGGCACAATGGGGTGTTCTTGCGGTGAAATTTGAAACCCCGCTTCTTGCATTTTCTTTCTAAAATACCGCGTATTTTCCCAAAGTTGTTTTCGTGGGGCGGAATTTTTTATAATCTGGCCGATGACAAATGAGTTTACCCCTGCAATGACCGGCGGCAATGAATTTGAAAAAATATAGTTGCGCGATCGTTGGCGCAAAAATTCAATATTTTCTTTAGTAGAAACAATAAAGCCACCCGATGCGCCGCCAAGCGCCTTGCCAAAAGTCGAAGTAATAAAATCCACACGTTGGCCTACGCCACTAAATTCATGGGTTCCCCGTCCGGTTTTTCCCATAAATCCGGTGGCGTGACTGTCATCCATGACTACCAGTGCATCATATTTTTCTGCCAAATCGCAAATTTCTTTCATAGGCGCAATATCACCTTCCATGGAAAAGACGCCATCGGTGACAATTAACCGAAGACGCTTTTTTTGAGCGGCCTTTAATTTTTCTTCTAAGTCCCTCATGTCAGCGTGGTTGTAAATGAAACGCTCTGCCTTGGTTAGCCGCACCCCGTCAATTAAACTGGCGTGGTTTAATTGGTCGGAAATGATGGCGTCTTGATCGGTGGCAATGGCTTGGAATAAGGCAAGGTTCGCATCGTAGCACGAGCCGTATAATATGGCATCCTGATAACCCATAAACCGAGCCACTTTTCTTTCTAATTCCTTGTGAATTTCCTGGGTACCGCAAATAAACCGTACGGAAGATAATCCAAAGCCCCATTTTTCCAGTGCCCTTTTTCCCGCCTGAATTAATTTTTTATCCCCCGCCAGGCCCAAATAATTATTAGAACAAAAATTTAAATATGACTTGGCACCCACTTTTATTTTTCTTCCCTGTTTTGAACCCAAAATTCGCTCTTCTTTAAAAAGTCCTTTTTCTTTGATTGATTCAAGTTCGTTTTCTATGATTTTTTTGAATTGCGGATTCATATATTGACAGATATATTATAAAATGTTAAATTAAATTATGGGGTAAATTGATCGTAATCTGCGGGATATTACCCTATGCTCTTTCAGGAGAATAGCACATGAGATGCATTATTTGTCAGAAGAGAGTTTCCGAATCAGAGGATTGCTGCAAACAATGCCAAGAGAGTTACAGGCCGGAAGAAATCAACAATGTGAGAGTAGCAAAGGCCGAAGCGGATGTATGGAGGACCCTGGTAAAAGAAACTCTGGAAGCCGAGAAAAAGGCGATTGAAGAAGAGCGATGGCGAATCCGGTCACTGTGGAATAAATTAATGTAAAGAGCGTCAACTCTCAAACTGACAACACTTGAGCCCATGACTAATAATCGATGGGCTTTTTATTAATTTTTGAGCTACATTTTAAAAATAATCTTCGGATGCTCGTTCATCGCTTTTTCAAAACTATCATTGTTGTAATCGGAAAATGGTAAAATGGTTCCCTTGCCTTCTTTTAAAATAACCTTCCAGATTTTATCTTGCACTCCATTTGAAGAATCTGATAATATACTATCGGTAGTTTGCCATGTTTCAAAAATGTGGCGACCGATGATACCGTGAAGCGTTAATCCTTTTGTAATTACACGGGAAAATTTAGGGATCGTAAAGTCACCATCTTTTAAGCCAAACAAAATAACCTGTCCCCCTCGCCGGGCGCTTTCTAAGGCATTGTTTACCGACGAATTGGGTCCCGCCATTTCCATGGCAACATCAACCCCCCTGCCACCGGTCAATTCCATAATATGAGCCACGACATCAACATTATATCCACTTACCAATTCGCGCGAATGGGTAAGTGAAATTACTTGGTGGGCGCCAAGTTCGTGGGCCATGGCTAGATTTTTTTCATTCATATCAACGGCAATAATTTGCGCCGCGCCGAAGTGTTTTAGTAATGCGATAGAAAATAGGCCAATGGCTCCACAGCCAAAAACGGCAACCGTTTTTCCGCGGACATCGGTTTTGGTAGTGGCGTGCACCGCGTTTCCTAGTGGATCATACATAGCCGCAATTTCCGGGCGAACCTTAGCGACATCTACTGGCCATAAATTTTTAGCGGGAATTTTTATATAGGGTGCAAAAATGCCATTGATAGAAATACCCAGAATTTGTTCATTGGAACACACGTTATTTTCGCCTATTTTACACTGGTAACAATTGCCACAGGTCACATGCGAGTCCCCCGAAACCGTCATTCCTTTAGAAATATTGTATAAATGCGAAACCATGCTTCCCTGCCAAACTACTTCTCCTAAAAATTCGTGGCCCAAAATTCGGGTGGTTTGCCCTTGTTTTTCTAGCGAGCTATGGATTAAATCGCGAAAAGCCGCTCGGTAAAAAATTCCCCGGTCCGTGCCGCAAACTCCGGCGTAATTAATTTTTAAAATCACGTGAGTCGCGTCTTCTGGATTTTTCTTCTCGTCCAATATCGGCATCTCAATTTGTCGCATAATAAAACCCTCGGATGTTTCCCATCCGTCTTCTTTAATATCAAACGTTAATGCCGGACTTTTATTTTCCATATCAATTGATGATAATTCGTTAGACCTGTTGCGAAATATGCAAAGCATATATCATCGCTCGTTTTGTAAAAGAGAAATGCGTTCCTCTTTTACCTCTCTTGCTCAGATATAAGAATTTACGCTGCAATTTGTAATTTTGAGCCCAAAAATCATAAAAACTCGTCGGCTTACCCTTTAGGTAAACCTCCTCATTTTTTTGATTTTTTGGCTCAAAATTCCTTTATTTCGCTTACCAATCTTATTTCGCAACAGGTCTATTGATTTGTATTAACTTTTTTCAAGCAATAAATCCAACACCCAACAGCCGCGGACATGCGGGCCGGCCCCGCGACAGTGGTTTAAAATATCTTCGTTTGTACAACCGGCGTCTTCCAGGGCATCGGCAAGAATTGGTAGTTCGTCAAATCTTTTTGCGTCGTAAATAGCTTGGGCTAGCTTACTAATACCACCGTCATTCCAGGCAAGCCATTCGGATTCGATTTTAGGTTTTTTTTCGGGATTGATAAATGGATTATGGAATATTTCATGCAACAAAGAAGATTGGACTTTAAGCTGCTCTTTAGCTCTTTCTGGGGGATTTAACCAATTATTAACTGGTTGATCATTAGCTTCGCTGTAGGCGCTGGAAGAAGAATATATTACTGAATTAGAAAATTCAAGGTAAAGTTGGGTTGGATTATTATTATGTTCACTTTCTGCAGAGGCCATCGCAGCATTAGCAACACAAAGTGCCCCAAAATCAATAACATTAGCTTGATCATTTCGGCGCCGCTCATTTTCAGATTCTCTGGCCACCCTCTCTGCAATTACGCTTGCTTGTTGTAATTTTTTAGAATCTTTATCGTCCACGTATTGCTCAATCATCTCTAATGCTTTTTGACTATCGGGATGCTTGATGAGGTACCCGATTTCTCGACAACATGCAATTGAAAATAATCTTAATTTACGTTCACTGCCAAGATTGGAATTTACTCTTAGAATATCTACCATTCCCAAAGAATTTTCCGATTGCTCCCATTGTTGTTCAAGATGTTTTCTTTTTAATTCCTCTGGTGTTTGAAGGTGTTCTATCGTTGGATCGGGCCGTGAATTTTCTCCATTAGACATATATTTTAAAAATTTTGGAATTACGTGATTGCGTCATTGCGAGCCCTTAAGGAATAAATTACTACGGCCCGCGCCTGCGAATGCGGGCCTCGTAATGACGAAGAGACGCAAACGCGTAAGTCCTAAATTACTGTGAATTAAAATTTATAAATTTTTGTAATAAACTCTTGATTCTTTTTTTTCAAAGCCCAGCTTTTTATACAATGCGTTGGCGGCGATGCGGCGGGGTTCGCAAGTTAAGTATAAATCTTTCATTTTTAGTTTTTTAGCTAAATTAATGGCATACACCATTAGTTTTTCCCCCAGCTTTTGGCCGCGATATTTTTCGTCTACCATTAAATGTTCCACAGACCCTTTATATCCGCTTATTTTGTGCATTTCAATAAGGGTTACTATGCCAACCAAATTCTTGCCATCATAAACTCCTAGCAAATAACTGTTTTTAATCACTTGGGCCAACCATCGGGGGTCAATCCGATACTCTTTGCCGTACCACTGCGATAAGAGCCCATTTATATCACCGAGTATATTTTTGTTAATTTTAGTAATTCTTTTTACGTAAAATTTTTCCATATTCAGATTTTAAATATTTCATTAGACCTGTCCCTAAATAACTTTACTAGCGAAAATTTCAGATTTCGAGTCAGAAATTCGATAACATGGTGAGGCCTGCCTAGAGGGCCCGCCGAAACAGGTTAGCGAATTTATGGCCGAAATGTGGAATTTGCAGCAGAAAAGTTATTTAGGGACAGGTCTACTATTCACTCTGATTATTTGGCCACTGGTGGCGGGGCTAAAGGCGGCGGCGTCTGTACAAACGATCGCTTGACGATTTCTTCTTCTACAATAGCCCGGGCTTTGCTGTATTTTAATTTGGATATTTTTTTAATAGGTTCTACGATTTTTGGATTCCCCTTTTGCGGCGGAAATGTTTGCATTTTAAAGGGAGTCGATGTTTTATTATTAATCATCATTTTCACGATAAGGTTAAAGTTGTCTAAATTTACCAAGTCAAAGCGGGAAAATCCTGGCTCGAACTGTTTTTCCAAAAATTCGGCATCGGTAGCTCCCACGCGAAACGCTCCGATGGTTCCCACATTGCCAAATACCGAATCGCGGATTTGGTCGGTCAATTGCGGAATATATTGGTGGGCAATGGTTAAATTTAATTTGTATTTACGGGCTTCCGACAAAATGGTGGAAATACTGTCGGTGGTAAAGTTTTGGAACTCGTCAACGTACAGATAAAAGTCCTTTCGATCTTCTTCTTTAATACGCGCGCGTTTCATAGCCGCCATTTGCATTTTTGACACCAAAATTAAACCCAATAAGGAACTATTCACCTCGCCGGTTTGGCCTTTTGATAAATTGGCCAAAAATATTTTCCCTTCGTCCATGACTTTTGACAAATCAAAACCGCTATGTGATTGGCCGATAATATTTCGCATCATTTCGTTTTCAATAAACCGGCCCACTTTTGAAACCACGTAGCCCAGCATGTCAGAGCGTGTATTTCCCGTGGTCTGGGCCCATTCTTTGACCCAAAAGTTTTTCACAATCGGGTCTTGCACTTTAGCTAATCGTTCTTTTAAAAATTCCGGGTCGGTAAACATTTTGGGAATTTCAACCAACGTGCCGGGGTTTTCTTTATCGGCCATCAGGGCCAGCATGGCGTTTCGCATGTAGTGTTCGAACATCGGGCCGATAATTTCGGGCGGAAATAATTTATAAAAAATACTGATCATTTCTTGGACGGCAAAGTCCTTTTGTTCGGGGGTGTCGTATTCCAGCATATTTAAGCCACAGGGACGTTCCAGGTCAAACGGTTCAAAAATAACTACATCGTCAATGCGATTTTTAGGAATGCTGGCCAGGGTTTTTTCAATCAGTTCCCCATGGGGGTCAATAACCGCCACGCCGTGGCCATTGGCAATGTCCTGACGTATCATTTCAGACAAAAATACCGATTTTCCCGTACCGGTTTGCCCAATAACATACAAATGCCTCCGACGGTCTTCAAGGGAACCGAAATATACTTTTTTTTCTTCTTGGCGGAATAGCACTTTTCCGATCAACGTATCACCGGTTTCGGGCAGATCGCCGGGAGGGGCTGCCACGGCGGACTTTGCCGCTTTTATGTAAGGCGTTTCGGTAAAATGAGTTGGAAAATGGTACATACTGGCCAGTTCTTCGATGTTTAAAATGGCCCGTTGTTTTTTATTAAAAATCCTAAAACTGAATTCATAGACGAATTTTTTCATTTGGCTTTTGGAAATAATTTTGGCATCCAATGAATTAATAGCCGAAAGCGAAAACTGGGAAAATGCGCCCACTAAATGGTTTAAAATATCTTCGGCGCGTTCTTTGGTAGGCGCCGATGTTACCAGCCGCACATTGGCTTCAAAAGGCTGCTTTTGGATTTTATTTTGCACAGCGTCGTAGGCCACCTGGTCAAACCCCTGTTCTTTGGGCTTTTGCAGTTCCAGTTCCTTGGCTTTTGCGTCCGGTGATTTTTGTTGCGCATCCTTAGTGATTTCTGAAATGATATTCATGAATATTCCCTGGGTGGCTTCCGATACAGCGCTCCGGGCTTGTTTTCCCTCGCGGATTTTTCCCAGGGCCTTTTCGCCTTTTTTGCGGATATCCAAGCCCTTGAGGGGTCGGATAATGATTTGGATAGCCGCACCTTCATCGGCGGTAATTTTGCTTAAATTATTGGTAATGGTTGAAAGGGGGTCTTTTTCCAATTTTTGGTAGGTTGAAATGGGAAATAAATAATGTTCTTTTAATTTTAAGTAAGCGCCGGCGGTTTGGCCCTGCGGTTCAAAAATAGTGTAGTCATTGGGAATTTTATCAACGATGGCCCGCGGGTAAACACCTTGTACGTATTTTTCGAATGCGGTTTCTAAGTATTTTGGAACGGAAACGTAAAAAGAAATATCACTGCCCCCGGTTTGGGAAGCAATTTCCAGGGCTACGGAAGGCGGCTCGTAAAATAATTTTGGTTTTTTTAAATATAAAAAATTGGCCAACACCTGCTCCATTTGGCTGATGATTACTTTTTCTTCTTTTTTAACGGCGTCTTCTTGTTTTGATTCATTCTTTGGCATCAACACCATAAACAGGACGGTTTCAAGCCCGCCAAAAAAGGAATTCTTATGCGATTGCTCAGAAAGTAGGACAACAAAAAAACCGAGGATCAATAATAGAAGAAGAGCGATGAGGAGAGGGATTAAGAGAGGCATAGTGCTTTTGCTTCGCAAAAGAAATACTAAATTCTAAACTCTAAATTCTAAACACGATTGGAATTTCGACATTTTAAAATTTAGGATTTAGAGTTTAGAATTTAGGATTTCAAAAAGTTTATTTCATAAACTTTTTGTAGTATCCTTCACGGGCGAGCATGTCGTGAAACGTGTCTAAAATGTATGGGTCATTCATGGCTTGGGCAACTTTTACCGAATAAATAACACCTTTTTTCTTCGCCAGAGCTAAGAGGTTTTTTATCTTTTTTTGGTTATCCAGGTCGTTAATTTTATTGGCATGGTTTTTGGTTTGAGCGACCTGAGCGTCATCCAGTTCCATGCTTTCTATTTCTTGGCGGATTTTTTCATTAATATCTTCCTGGGACTGCAATTCTTTTTTACTATCAAAAACCTCGCCATTTTTTATGGTTTCCAATATTTCGTTTTTTTGCGTTTCGGGATATTTTTCGTTTCTTTCTTTGTGATCTTTTTGTTCTTTAACCATATCGTGAATCTTGAATCTTGTATCTGGTAGCTTGAATCGAATGTTGAATTCAGAATTCTTGATTCCGTATTCTATTCCAGCTACAAGATACCAGATTCCATATTCTTAATTATTCGACCACCAAATCAATCAACCCTTCTTCCTTTTTTGCCCCGCCGGCGGGGCTGAAGCTGACCTGTACCTTAAGGCCGGTTGATACTTTTGAAACTTCGTAAATTTTTATGCACGGCGTCGGCTCAAATTCCGGTTTTAATAATTCCTGGCACTGGCTCTGCTCTGTAAGGTATGAATACGCGTAGGCGTAATCGCTGATGCTTACAAAATTCCGGCCATCGGAATCAACGATATTGCCCATATTCCATAACCCCCGCTGGACATTTAATTTTCCCTTATTTTGCGCTCCAATGGTTACTTTAATAAACCGTTCCGTCGTAGTAAGGTCTTCCTGGTAATTGGTATTTGACCGGAGCACGTTGCCAAGGTCCCTGGCATCTTCGAATATAAATTTCACATCCCCCAGAGTTGCTTCGTACACCGGTGGTGGCGGTTCGTTGTTGGCAGTTTCATTTTCACCAGGAGTTTCCGGGGTCTCAGTCCGCGAAGCGTTAATGCGAAGCACGACAAACACCACGATAATCATCACGATTAACACCGCCGCTAAAATTAATAAAATGGTTGAGGCCGCGCCTTTTGATGATGTAGACATGATTGCGAATTTAAAATTTAAAAATCAAAATCCAAAATTATAGTATCGCCGCGCCCGATAATTTTTAATTTTACCTTGAATTACGAAATACTTTCGTAATTCAAGATAACTTATATTTTTGAATTTTGATTTTTAGTTTCGAATTTTGACTTTAGGGCGCTTCCGTAAATAACTTCCCCAAAATTAGGTTCAATGCGCCCTGAATATCAGTACTGTAATTGAGCAAAATCTTGAGCCCTACCTTGGGTAGGGCGAGGGACTTTGCGATTGAGTAGTGCTGATAGTCAGGGATGCAGTGGGCGTAGGATGGGGAAGTTATTTACGGAAGTGCCCTTAGTTCATTCTACCTCTACGGCCAAAAAAACACAACCACCAACGCGTCAAGTTAATCTGGATGACGAGGGAAAAATTGTTTCAAACCTTGAATTACGAAATACTTTCGTCCAGACCGGCGAATTGGCCGCGACCAATTGCGCCAGGTCTCTAGGGATTTCGTAATTCAAGGTTTCAAAGTTTCAAAACAGCTCTAAACTAACAGCGGCCATTTTGAAAAATGGCCGTCGTTAGTTTTTTATTACATTTTTTGTTTATTGAACAATAATTTTTCCGAAATGCGATGAGTTGACGTGGTTATGGTATCCCCAACTGCCGGTTTTATTGAAGGTAAATGACCACGAAGTCCCCGACGCATCTCCTTTGCATTCATCAAAATCGTCATTTTCCACATCTGGGCAATGCTGCTGCAAAGTAGTGCCACTATAAACTGCGTGGACAGGATGCATAGCCGACCCCGTCCATATTTGGGCGGAACTTTGATTCTTAAAAGTTACGGTGTCCCCTGCTTTTATGGTTAACGATGAAGGAGAGTAGCCGGAATCAGTATAAATAACTTCATGGGTTTTTGGAATTTCAGTCACGGGTTCTGACGTTTCGGGGGGAGTATTTGTGGTGGTATCGGTATTCTCCGTTACCGCGGGCTGCTGGCTGGGAGTTTGAGAGGCAACATTTGCTTGAAATAGAAAATATCCCCCAACCAATACTACAACAATGACGATGGCGATGATGAGATTTCTAGACATTTTAATTATTCTAATTGACCTAATTTCTAATTATTCTAATCAATCTCCAAATAAGTGAATGCCTAATCTCTAAACCGTTTTAGAATTTAGAGTTTCGAACTTGGGATTTGATTAGGTTAATTAGAGTAATTAGGTTAATTAGGTAAATTTTTACGCGTATCCCGGAAAGAAGTCCGTTTTAACATGACGTTTCGGGATTCCCATTTCTTTCAATATTTTTTCAAAAGAAACAATCATTGCCCTTGGCCCTGAAATATAATACATTCTTTCCTTAAAATCAGGTGCATATGTTTTAATTATTTCCTTGTTAATTATCCCTTCTTTACAATTAAAATCAAGGGGGGCATGCTCCAAACTGTTTACCGCATATACCGTGGTAGTGCCAAACTGTGTTTTAGCTTGATCAAAAATGTCCCTATAGGCAATATCTTCATAGGTGTTATTAGCATAAAAAATAACAACGTCGCGCTTTTCGTTTTTATCCAAAAGATATTTTACCATGCTTCGAAACGGGGTAATGCCAATTCCCCCCGCTAAAAAAACCAATTTTTTATTTTTATCATAGGGCAATACAAAATCACCCGCCAGCTGCGAAGCCACCACGGTGTCCCCCGGGACCAGTGCTGCCAGCGCCTTTTTATAAGAACTTGGATTTGGGTAAAACTTTACTCCCATGCGCAATTCATGTTCAGTGGGCGACGAGGCAAGGGTAAAGTACCGGCGCATGCCGCGGGCATCCCCTTTTTTGTGTTTTAGGGTCCATTCCATATACTGGCCGGGCCTGTACCGCAATGGTTTTTCATAAGAAAATACAAAATCGTAGGTATTGTTGGCGATATTAATTTTTTCTTTAAGTACGGCTGCCAGTTTTATTTTCGGGCTTACCAAAAAAGAAAAAATATTACCAGCAAGCAACGCTAACTCGGGCGAGAAGTAAATACTGCCAAAGTGCACAAAGGGGGCCAGTAAAAAAGCGACCGAAGCGCCATAAATAATTCGCATATTTCTGGTTGGCGGAGTGGTGGCCGGTTCGGTAAGCATGACGAGTGCAAAAAATAATACCGGCGAATAGGCAAATAGTTCCCGAAAAAAGAATGTGAAATTTTGTATTGATAAAATATTTTGCGACGAAGTTACAAAAAAAATGACAAAAAAACTTACCACTAAATCAAATCGTTGTATTTTTCTTACCAGTAAAAAACCTGCGATTAGCACTAAGGGAGCCATGTACATATTGCCAATCCACCAACCGGGATAATATCCAAATAGATAAGCCCCCGCCACCATGGAAAACGCCGCGGGATTAAATACATGCTTTTTATTGATGGCCAAAATATATTTTGAAGCAATGGCTAATGCCGATATCAAGATTAAAAATAAAAAGCCGCTCCATGATGCTTCCGGGCCCATCACCAGTGAAAGTATGAGGGCGGTAATATAAGTTGATTCGGTATTCGATGGCGCTTTAAAAAGAACTTCAAACAGCCGGTTTATTGCAACACACGAGGTAAAAATAACGGCAAGCGAAATAATTAATTTAATCGGCCCAAAGGGCACTACCCCCAAAAAAGACCAAAAAAGCCCGGCGCACCACAAAAAAGCAAGGCACCAGCGCACCAGGCGGTACATAGTGATTTTATTGAGAAAATCGTCGATCTTTCTAAGCATAACTTACTTTAATCGTACCACCTCACCATCCCGAGTAAGAATCGTCATTGCGAGGAGCAGCAGCGACGAGGCAGGGTACAGTACTGCACCCTGCGAAGCAATCTAACATAGAGAAGTAGATTGCTTCGTCGGTTTGCAAGCAAACCTCCTCGCAATGACGACGAAGGAGCATTAATAGACCTGTCCCTAAATAACTTTTCTGCTGCAAATTCCACATTTCGGCCAAAAATTCGCTAACCCGTTTCGGCGGGCCCTCTAGGCAGGCCTCACCATGTTATCGAATTTCTAACTCGAAATCTGAAATTTTCGCTAGTAAAATTATTTAGGGACAGGTCTAATCTTGTTTCGTGTTTTCCACTCAGAGTTGTGAGGTGGTACCTTTAATCAGCTAAAACACATACACCCGGATTTTCCGGAGTCCCTAATACTCCTCCGTATTTGTTCGTCATTTTATCAACATGTCGGATGCAAATGTATCCCGAGGGACATTGGTTGTTGCCGGTACAAACGCTACCTTCCGCGGAATTCATGGAATTCGTCGCGGTTTTAACAGATAAAAATTCAATATCAAAAACCAGCTTTGCATTTGGGGGAATCACCGGAGGATAGCCGCTTGAGCCGTACCCCAATTCCGGCGGAATGGTTAATTTTCTTTTTTCACCCACTTTCATTCCCAATACTCCAAGTTCCCAGCCCTGGATAACCTTGTTTTCACCCAAGCGGAATTGAAACGGTTCTCTTCCTGGTTTTAAACTGGAATCAAACACCGTACCATCAACCAGCTTGCCCGTATAGTTTACCGTCACCAGGTCGCCCTTTTTTGCTTCGGCTCCAACGCCCTGCGCTAAAATTTCAACGTTCATATTTTGTATCATATAATTATTTGCACTTACTTGATTATTATTGGTATCGATGGTTACGGGGTAATTATTTTCGGGGGCGCTTGAATCATATCCCCTATTGTTAAAAAACAAAAAATATACCGCGCCGTATACCAACGCGCCAATGATTACATACAGCAGTATCCACTGCCACAAGGGGCGTTTGTCGTAACCATAATTTTTTTGTTGATTGTTTTGATATTCCATGATACTTTTGCAAAGCAAAAGAAATTCTAAATTCTAATTTCTAAATTCTAAAACGGTTTAGGATTTAGGGTTTAGTATTTAGGATTTCGTACTTTTGATTTAATTGATTATTTAAAAAACATAACCACTACATATATTGACACCGCCCCAGTGATTGCTAACTGTACTATTGGGGTAAGTCCGGCGCCAAATACCAACGGCATTTTGTCTGAATATTCCCACCTTCCCGCTTTTACCGAATATATTTCCCAGCCATAGGCAAACAGAAACGCTATAAATACAAATGCCACTAGATAATAATCTCCAAACAACAAACGGGTTATAAAATATATTATTACAATTACTATACCATCAAATGTTGATCCTTTTACCATCAAATACACAAACTTGTTTAATGGGGCATCCCAGCAAGTTTTATACAAAGTGCTGTGCAGTAATTCCCACAACAAGTTGATAAAAAATCCCACGAAAAATAATGTTACCAGTAAATATATCGTCATTTTTTCTGCGGCGGCGCGCCCTGATCTTTTTGCAATAATAAGTCCAATACCCAGCAGCCGCGCACGTGCGGACCTGGACCACGACAATGTCCTAAAATTTCTTTGTTTGCACAACCTGCGTCTTCCAATGCGTCAGCTAAGATGGGCATTTCATCATTGAATGTTCTATCATCATAAATTTTCTGGGCAATCTTTTTAACTGCCCCATCACCCCAACTAAGCCACGAGGGTTCAATAATGGGCTTTTCGGCAAAGGGACCAAAAATATCGCGAAGTAATTTAGACTGAGTAATGCGCTCATTGTCTCTTGCCAGCCTAGCAGCATCCGCACTATCTTGGGAAAGACCGACATCCATGGCACAATACCTAGCAATGTCGTTGACATTATCGTAGGCAGTTTCAATATCGTTGTAATAATTAGATACAGAAACGCTATAAACACGGGGCTGGGCTGGCACATTGTTCAATTCCTCGATAGTAGCATGACCGTCTGCAAATTTTTCAGATATATCTACAGATTCTCTTGATTGCAATGGTTGTTTTTTTAAATTCTCAATATTACGACAACAAGCGACAGCAAAAAGACGAATTTTTCTAAAATCCTTTATATTTTTAGTTTCTAACAGATCCAACATCTTATTAACATCCCGAGCATTGAGCCACCATTGCTCTAGTTTTTTCCCGTCTTCGAGAGGTGGTAAATTTTCTAAAGGCGAACCAGCTAGTAAATTTTCATTTTGCAGATTTCGTTCTGCCTCTTCCCTAGCTATGGCCTCCAGTTCTTCTCTTGTGAAATTTTCTGCTGGATTTGGTTCTTGAGGTTTTGGTTTTTCTGCCATATTTTTTAAAACACAATCACCAATGAATAAAATACCAACGCGCTTGGAATTTTGAATTTGGTTATTGAAATTTATTTAGAATTTAGAGTTTAGAATTTAGAATTTCATTTACATTGCTGGTTTCTCCACTTCATCTATTTTTATTTTTATTTCCCCATCAGTTAGCCGCACCACGTCTTTGTCGATTTTCAGCAACTCTGTTTTGGCTTTATTAAAGGAACTGACGGTGTTTCCCAGGTGATCCCCCAGACGCGACATGTATTCTGAATAGGTAAATAAGTGCTTGCCCAAACGCTCCACTTCTTTAATAATGGTTTGGGCCTGCTCTGAAATTTTTTGGTTGCGAAGGCCCTGCAGAACCGTTTGCAAGTATGCCAAAAATGATGTTGGCGAAACCACGACTACTTTTTTCTTGCCGGCGTAGTAAATTAAATTATCCGTCTCGCCCGCAATCACCCCGACCTTATTAATGAGTAAATCGTAATAGACGGCTTCCGAAGGAATAAACATAAAGGCAAAATCCATGGTTTTTTCTTCGGGTTTTACATACTTTGACGTTTCATCAATGCGGGTTTTTAAATCATTGACAAATGCCGTTTCAAATCTTTTCTTTTCTTGAGCATCGCGGCATTCCACCATTCTATTATAATTTTCCAGGGAAAACTTTGAGTCAACCGGAATAATGCGCTTATCAACAAATACTACGGCGTCTACAATAACGCCGTCTTTAAAACTGTATTGCATTTGGTAACTCGATGGCGGCAGGACATTTTTTAATACGGTTTCCAGGTAATATTCACCTAGAATTCCCCGCTGTTTTGGGTTTTTTAAAATATCCTGCAAACCCTGCAATTGATCGGCAAAACTAACCACTTGGCGATTGGTGTCGTCTAGTTTTGCCAGGCGTTCGCGCACATCGCCAATAATTTTAGCTGATTGACTGAATTGAGCCACGGCATTTTTATTCGATTCGGATAACTTTGTATCGAGCACTTGCGAAATTTGGTTAATTTGCTGCTGGAGCATTAACAGTTGACCATCATCTTTTTTTTCTGGTTCTTTCTTTTTTTTAATCAGCAAAAAAATCACTACGGCAATGCCGGCAATAATTAAGATGTAAAATACTGTAGTTACCGTATCCATGGACTCATTTTACTAAAAAAAATAATAAATAAAAAGCCCTTTGCAGAATGTTTCTGCAAAGGGTGTTACGTAAATACCATTATTGGTGTTTACGTCCTTGTGATATTAATCCCAATAAGCGCCGGGATTTTGCCAATCGGGGTAGTTTTGGTTAAGCCAATCAATAGCCATTTGATTGACTTGATTGATGAGGGAGTATCTTTCACTACCCCCGGGAAGTGCGATTAGTTCAGTGGTATAGACCACTTTACCGCAGTCCACGACACGCGCAACTGCAATGCCTTTGTCCTGCTGGTCGTAATCTGGCCTGAAACGAAACCGGAAAGAAAGGGTCAGGTAAGCGGAACGATCATAGAACGCCGCCTTATAAAAAATACTAGCGCGATCCCGATCTTTATCGTCCAGGAGCTTAGACCACCTGGACTCCTCAGTCGCCACTTTCTTCCACCCTTGCGGGAGTTCGACGTATTGAAATATTGGATCGTCTTTGACGATTCCGCAGAATTTGACTCCGGCAGCCTGCAAAATAGCATTGACATCCAGATCCGAACAACTCATCCGACTTGGAAGCGTGTCGCTTTCAATAAACGAACGCTGGCCATCGGCTTCCTGTTGCAGGATTTTGTCGGGATCGCCCCGCCCTACCCACATCCGCATGGAAGGATTTTCGAGCATTTGGCGCTGGGTGTTAATAGGCACCTTCTTGTCGCTCATGATTATTCTCCAAAAGATACATGCGTCTTACTTTGTAAATCGTAAACCGCACAACGCGGCAGGGATTTGACGCCTTTACCCTATAGCATATAATACTCTTTTAATGAATTTTGTCAAACTACTTTAAAAATATTTCAGTCAATAAAAAGGTAATGTAAATGCCCAGTAATAGCAGCCCCTCTTTTTTGGTAATCTTGCGGCCGGACCTGATAAATAAAAGGGCAAACAAAGACCCGACGATTAAAAATATTCTGGCAATTAAAAATGGGGAAAAATCCTTAATTTCAAATGGAGCGATAAGTGCAACGATTCCAAGCACAAGCGTAGTGGAAACAATAACCGACCCCATCAAGTCCCCCAACACCAGCCAGTTTTTTCCTTTCCTGGCCGATATAATAGAAAAGTATGCTTCTGGAAAACAGTTTCCCAAACCCACAATTAAAATTCCCACCAAAGAAAGCGAAATGCCTAATTTAGATGAAAAAAATTGAGCCGAGGTTACGATAATTTGACTCATCACAAGCAACAAACCCAACAAGAGTAATATTTTTACCAAATTTACCAAGAAGTGCTTGAAGCCCGTAATGATATTTTCCTCGTGGTTGTGGTACACCTTACTGAACCGTTCTTTTTTGGAAAAAACCCAAACACTGTATACCACAAAAGCCGCCAGTAGTACCAAACCATCAAACCGGTTTAATGTTCCGTCCACCACTAAAAGTAAGGGCAATACCGCAATAATTGCGGTAAATATAGCGCTTTTTTGGACCATTTCCGATTTGGTGGAAATGGGGTTTTTGCTGAAAAATATGGCAATGGCCATCACCAGCGTCAAATCAACCAAATTTCCCCCGATAATATCACCAAAGGAAAGTTCGGGGATACCCTGCCAGGCCGCATTAAGACCGACAAATAAATTAGGGAGCGAAGCGGCAAAGGCCATGACAAAAAAGGCGATAATAAATTCCCGCCAGCCCAAAAACTTTGCAATTTGAATCAATGATTTTATCAAACGGGAAGAGAGCCAGGATAGTACCAAGCAGGAAGCAAGAAAAATGATAATATGGAAAAGCCAAATCATGACTGAATCTTGAATTTTGTATCTAGTAGCTTGAATTGAACCTTGAATTCAGAATTCTTTATTCCGTATTCTATTCCAGCTACAAGATACCAGATTCCATATTCTAATTTATTTAATAAAATAAACTATTTCATACACGATCCCCAGTAAAAACACGATGGCCAAGGGGTAAGCAATCAGGGCCCGTCCGCCAATCTTTTTATGCATCAATAAAATGAATATGCCATTAATACCAAACAGTACTCCTCCCATCAATGATATTAATGGAATGAACGAATTAAAACCCAACAAAAAAAGCGCCACCGGAACCGTGCAGGTTACGGCCCAGGCAAAAAAATTACTGGTGCCAAGGTCATACACAAACGTCTTCTTTAAAAACAGTCCCTGGGTGATAAATGCGGCAAAGGTAGTGAAAAAACCCACGGAAAGCGCTACTAAAAATACCCCCGGTCCCAAAAAATGTTTAAGGCCCAAAAGCGCTGATTCGGTGGTGGCGTTTCCAGAAATGCTTACCACTAGGAAAACAAATAACACATACGCCACCGCGGGGATTAAGGTGCCGATGACGATGATCCGCTTTAATAATTTTTTACGGCCAGACAGCATTTCTTCCACCTCGGGAATTAATCCCACACCCCATAGGGAGAAGATGATTGGGCCATAGGGTAAAAACCATTCAGAAAAATTAAGCGAGGGGTTTAGGCCAAATAATTGCTGGGGGTGAATTTGAGCCATCCCTTTAACCAATACCACCACAAATGCGGTTAGTAAAAAAAGCAGGGTAAACAGTTCTATTTTGCTGATGATATTTACGTTAAAGTACACGGCGATGGCGCCCAATAAAAAATATAAAAAAATGTAATGGTAATAACTCCCTCCGAAAAGAGGGGAAACAATGGCGGTTAGGAATTGCGCTCCGACAATGACGTATACAACACAAAGACCAAACGACCCTAGTAAAATAGAAACTACCGTAATTTTTTTGGCAACAGAGCCAAGGTAAAAACCCACAAAACCGGGAAATCGCTTGTGGTCGGGGGTCTTAAGGCAAATATTTCCAAATATGACATGCAAATAAAGGACGAGGCCCACAAGAACGGCAAAATAAAAAAGGACTGGCCAGACGCCAACCCGCACCGTTATATACGGCAGCGATAAAAAACCAACCCCAATAATACTACCCGCCAATGTGGCAATAGGGTAAATATAATTTTTAAACAAATCTTTTACCATTGCTTAATTTTACACTTATTTAGACAAAACGGCAATTTTAGGATAGAATACAGTTGAATTTCTAATTAATCTAATTATTCTAATTAACCTAATCAAATCCCAAGATTGAAACTCTAAATCCTAAACTCTAAATTCTAAAACGGTTTAGAGATTAGGCATTCATCTTTTTAGATATTGATTAGAGTAATTAGGTTAATTAGAGCAATTAGAATAATTTAATATAACCTGCTCCCATCGTCTATCGGCCAGGACACTTGGTTCTCATCCAAGAAAGCGGAGTTCGATTCTCCGTGGGAGCGCAGGGACACAGTTCTTAGAAAACTCAATATGGAGGAACTATGAAAAACATGGCTTGGCGCGAAAAACAAATCATCGCGCTCTGTGAAAGCGGATATTCCGATTCAGAGATTATGGAAAAACTTGCATTGCCATTTGGTACGATAAGGTTGATAATTGAAAAACTTCTGCGCCAAGGGCGCATTAAACCCCGTCAGCGCGGCAGTAAAAAAAGTGCCTTTTGGCGAAAATTGGAAGATAGTCGCACGCAAACGATCATAATAATGATAAAAGAACGCGCCACCCTGCAAGAAATAGCGGATCACTTCGGCTTCACTCGCCAACGAGCAAGCCAAATCATTGGATGCATTAAAGAAATGCATGGCACAACGATACTTCTTGCAACAACAAAGTCAAGCTGGACAGTCAAAGAAGTTGCGAATGAACTTGATTTGGACATCCAGTTGATTTATACGATGCTTCATAATGGCCAGATACCCTATCGCAAAAGAGGAAAAAATAAGTATCTTATAGACGAAGAAGGGATGCGCCTGCTGCGTGCTCACCCGCAAGCTACCGGTGAACGGATATGCCCGGTCTGCAAAAAATCATTTATTTCCCGATATAATAAACGCCTTTGTTCAAAAGAATGCTTAAAAGAGCATCGAAAACAGCGAGATAATGCGTATTCTAAAAAAAGACGCCAGACCTTGGATTCTTGAGTGAACGACAAAAACCGCGAGTGCCCTGGAAACCGCAACATATGGACATCACATCCAGAAACCGCACTCCAACTCTTGCCGGATTTGCCAATCTTTGGCAGTTTTCACAAAAAATTTGTTCGGCGTAGCTACCGGCTAGGCCTTACAAATTTTTTGCTCCAAGCCGCCCAAGATTGCCAAACCTGCGGCGAGTTTAGTGCGGTTTCTGGATGTGATGTCCATAACCACACAAGCGAAAGTCAGCCCATACTTTCGCTTTTTTTATGTAAAAGATGGTGAATTATGAATTACAAAGTAACCCCTCACAACCCCATCGTCATTGCGAGGCGCACCGAAGCAATCTAGATTGCCGCGTCGCCTGCGGGCTCCTCGCAATGACGATTCTTACTCGGGATGGTGAGGTGGTACGGGGTAGGGGTAACTGCTTACACTTCTCCAATCCTACGTAGGAGTGTGACGGGTTACAGTAAAAATGCTTGACATTTCTATAAAATAATATATAAAGGGTAATCATGCCTAACGTAATGGGTATGAAAATAGCACCTTTTCTGGGAGATCGACTGTGAAAAGGATCCTGACAATCATCAAGTATGTAATTGAAGCCATTCTTCTTTTAGGGGTAATTGGAATAACTGCATGGAACGCCTATAATGAACAATGGATTTGGTTTACCATATTCTTTTTTATCTCTGCCTGGCTTCTAATTGAGATCGCCGATCTCTTGCTAAGGAAAAGCTTTTGGTTACGATTACTGTTTGCAGTAGTCGCCATTTCAGTGGCATTTATCGGAACAACCTATGATGAAGTAGCGCAAATACCGATGGTGTTCCTAATAGGTGCTTTAATGGCTCATAAACTACTAAAGTGGATTCTTAGGTTAATGGTTCATCGTAGCGAAGGCAGGAAAACTCGCCCAGAGGAATCCGAACAAGAGTAAAGCTACTCAAAGCCCGTTTTGCATCAGCGAAACGGGCACTTTTTTTACCTATAAATGAGCACACCAACCGGTTGGCGTATTCATTTAGGGAGCTATCTGGTAATCCGGCGGGATTTGCCAGTAATTAATAATGTACTGCGCCAATTTTTTAAAAATAGGAACCGCTGACAATGCGGACTTGGGAACCTTGGGATCGTCCAATTTTACCAAGATTAAAAACTGGGGTGCCAGCGCCGGGCCGTATCCAATAAAACTCTGGATGGTTTTGTCGGCGTAGTACCCCTTTTTATTTTCATAAGGCACTTGGGCGGTTCCCGTTTTTCCGGCCAGGTAATATCCGTGAATTTTAGCCCCGTCGCCAAATCCGCGCTCAACTACGTTAATAAGCATTTTATTTACCTCTGCAGCCGTTTGTTTTGAAATGACCCCTGATGAAATTTCCGGACGCATTACCTCTTGATCGGTGCCATGCACAATTTTCTCCACCATGTAGGGTTTTACCATGTTGCCGCCATTGGCAAATACGGAAAACGCCCGAACCAACTGGATGGGCGTCATTTCTATTCCCTGGCCAAATGAAGCGGTGGCAAACCCAAAATTCGATCCGCCTTTTAATAGTTCATTTCTCGAAGCAACCTCCCCCTGCAAGTCCACTCCGGTTTTTTTATTAAACCCCAATTTTTCTAGGTATCCGGTAAAAGTGTCGTGCGGGATCAGCGATGAAAGAAATACCGCACCCGTGTTAATGGATTTTTCCAAAATACCCGTCATAGTTTGCGTGCCATACTTTTCATGGTTGAAATTCGAAACCGTATCCGGGCCAATGGTTACCGACCCAGTATCAACAAAGGTGGTATCGGGAGTAATTTTATGCTCCTCAAACGCCATAGCCATGGTAAAGGGCTTGAATACCGACCCGGGTTCAAACAGTTTTTGAACAGCCGAATTCTGGAAAATTCCCAGATCGGTCTCCTTTGAATAGTTATTCAAGTTAAATGAGGGAAAATTAGCCATGGCCAAAATTCTGCCCGAATCGGGCTTTACGACAATAACTTGTCCCGACTGTATGTTGATATTTTTATGGGCTTCGGCCAGCAGTGCTTCGGCCTGGAATTGGATATTGTAGTCAAGGGTCAAGTAGAGGTCCGACCCGTTTAAATCAAAATTCTTTTCTGAATTAATGATAGCCAAACCCCTTCTGTCTTCGTAAATCCCCTCCTTGCCCGCAAGAAGGGTTTCGTAGTACCCCTCAAGCCCATACTGACCGGTTGAGGCGCCGCCAAAAAACCCCACCACCTGAGACGCCATGCTTGCCTGGGGGTAAAAAACACGTGTTTCCTTTTCTAAATATACCCCTTCGATATCTGCATTTTTTATATCCTCGATTTCTTCTTGTGATAGATCTTTTTTTATGATTACGTAAGAATTATTTTGTTCAAATTTTGCCGTAATGGTCGCTGGCAACACCCCAATACTGTTGGCAAGCGATAGGGCCGCCGCTTCATTATCTTTTATTTTTTTAGGAACCGCTACAACAAAAAAAACGTCTTTATTGACGGCAAGGCCTTTTTTATCCCCTCGGCTAATACTACCCTGGGTCTCTTTACTATTGGAAAAAAATATTTCACCACGATCCCCTTTAACTTCTTTAAAGCCGACCTGCTGGCCCAATGCAGCCGCTTGATAGAATTTATGCGCTACTACTTGCAAATAAAATAAACGGCTAAGAAGGATAGCCGCTGTGATGACCGCGAATGATAGAAATAGTGCTAAGCGCCAGCGCTTCAACGTTATGAAACATGGAACATGGAACTTGGAACAAGTGACACGTTGTTATGTGTTCTATGTTTCATGTTTTATGATTTACTTGGCTTTTGCCAGTGAATTTTGTAAAATTTGGATATAGGAAATAGTAGTTGTCTTTTCAAAGCCGAGGTCTTTTGCCTGTTGCATAGTATTTCCCAAAAAACTGGATTCGGTAAAATGGGTTTGGGCTTCCCGATTTTGGGCCATCAGCACCTCTATTTTTTTATTGGCACTTTTGATGGTATACGCTCCTTTGATTAATTGATTGACCATAACAATATAGTATACCACCAATAACAGAGAAGCCAGTAATGCCAGGGCATACGCTAATTTCCAGGGAACTTTTATGGCATAATTTCCGGTTCTGATTTTTTTTTGTAGCGCCCGATAAGGGATGGCTAGGATAGCAGTTGACATAATACTTTTGCTTCGTAAAAGAAATTCTAAATTCTAATTTCTAAATTCTAAAACGGTTTAGGATTTAGAGTTTAAGATTTAGGATTTCATATTTATAATTTTATTACGGCTCTTAATTTCGCTGATCTGGCCCTTGGGTTTACTAGGACCTCGGCATCGGAAGCCATAATCGGTTTTTTAGTTAATATTTTTACAATTCCCTCCTCCGCCCTTTCTTTAAAAAAATTTTTAATTATCCTGTCTTCTAAAGAATGGAATGCTATGATGACCAATCGACCCCCGGGCTCCAATATTGAAAGCACAAGCGGCAGTGCCTTAGCCAAACTTCCCAATTCGTCATTTACCGCAATACGCAATGCCTGAAATGTCCTTGTCGCACAATGAATTTTGCCGTGGTGAAACTTTCTTGGAATTGCCCTTTCGAGCACTGCTACCAATTGAAGCGTTGTTTCAATTTTTTTTATTTTTCTTTGAGTAATTATTTCTTTTGCAATGCGTTTTGCAAATGACTCTTCTCCAAATTCTTCCAATATTCTTTTAAGGTCACTTTCTGAATATTCGTTTACTATTTTTTTTGCCGTCAATTCGTTTAGAATTTGGGATTTAGGATTTAGAATTTCACTGTCATACCTCATGTCTAGCGCTTCGTCTTTGTTAAAAGAAAATCCCTTTTTTGAATCTTCCAGGTGCCAGGATGAATACCCCAAGTCTAGCAACATGCCACTAACTGGCCCAAACTGCACACGCTCAACAATATTTTTGACATTCACATACGAATCATGCACCAACACGACCCTGTGCCCAAAATATTTCATCTCTGATTTAGCATTTTCTATTTGAGTCGCATCTTTATCAATTCCTAATAGTTTCCCGTCTGGCGATGTTTTTTGTAAAATAGTTAACGCATGCCCGCCCTGACCAACCGTGCCATCAATGAAATTTTCATTAGGATTAGGGGATAAATATTCTAATACTTCATTGGTAAGAACGGGAACGTGCATCATAATTTGAAATTTGAAATTTACAATTTGAAATCAATTTGAAAAAAAGAGAATTTGAAATAATTGAACCGCGCCGTAACGTTTTAAAATTTAATCATTTAAAATTCAAGTATTGATTTCAAATGCACTTGCGAGGAGCACCTTCGGGTGCAGCAAATTGTAAATTTCAAATTAAATACCCAGGGGTCCCAGCTTCGAAACCATTTCCTCGACTCCTTTTTCCGCGTTTTTCGAATAATCATTCCACTTTTGCTGGTCCCATATTTCCAGACGATTTGATAATCCGCAAACAACCACATTCTTTTTTAGTCCCCCATACTCTTTTAAATAATCCGGAATTAAAATGCGTCCTAACTTATCCAGTGCGACCTCCATGGCGCTGGCCAATAAGTGGCGCGCGAAACTTCGGGCCTCGCCCTGCGAAACCGGTAAATTAGCTAATTTCTGCGACATAATCTCCCATTCTTTTTCAGTGTATACTACTAGACAATTTTCAACTCCCTTGGTAATAATCACCTTGCCTCCCAACTCTCCCCTAAACTTAATAGGCAGTGCCAATCGTTTTTTTATATCAATAGTATGCTGATATTGACCAATAAGCATTTAAAGATGCAACTATTAACATTTGACAATTGACATGTGACAGCTAACCAACGGCGACGTCGGTTGTCAAAGGTCAATTGTCACTGGTTAATTGTCGCTTATAAGTTTTCCACAGATAACTTAACTTCTCCCACTCTTATCCACTTTCATCCACTACACTATATTTATAACTTATTAGCGGCACTTACGTCAACCACAAACAAAAAATACCTTATTTGAACTTAAAATAAGGTAATTATCCACAGCTTATCAATACTCCATTTTTACCATTTATGGATAAATCCCAAAAACCACCATTTCCCACTTTTAATTAATTTTTGGCGAATAATATTTAGGCCTTAATTCCCTAAACACGCCACTTCCCTCCACGTTGCCACGAATGCGCCAATCAGTTGGCGTGTTTACAAGATTTTACCGAAAAATTCACGATCGTGAATTTTTCGGTAAAAGATTTTTAAGGTGACTAAAAAATCCCTTGTTTAAGGGATTCTTTAAACCATACTTTGTCGCATAATAACTATTCGGGCGTGACTGGTTGGTTTTTTACAATACTAAAATCATCCGGATGAATTTCGATCACATCGCCCTTGGTAATAGTGCCGGCTAAGAGCGCCTCGGCAATAACGCTTTCTAATTTATCCTGAATCACCCTTCGCATCTGGCGAGCTCCGAATTCCGGCCGGTACGACAACTCCACTAATTTTTCTTTCAATGTATCGGTGATGGTAAAATCGATTTCTTTTTCCTTAAGATTTTTTTGCAAGCCCAATAAATGCAACTTTGCAATATCTATTAAATTATCTTTGGTTAAGGGATGAAAAAACACAGTGGCATCAAAACGATTGACAAATTCCGGCTTAAAAACGCCCTGCGAAAATAAGGTATCTAAAATAACATCTTTTTCTATGGTTTTCCCCGCTTCTGTCTGGCTAAAAATCAGTTCCGCGCCAGCATTTGATGTGCAAATAATAATAGTATCGGTAAAAACCACTTTTCGGCCCTGCCCATCAGTGATGGACCCCTCATCAAACACCTGTAAAAACAAATTTAAAATATTGGGGTGGGCTTTTTCTATTTCGTCAAGCAATACCAAAGAAAAAGGATTCTCGCGCACCGGCGTCGTCAAAAGACCCTGTTCCTCCACGGGCACCACTCCGCCGATGAGCCGAACAATATCAGGTACCGACTGAAATTCCGACATGTCTAATCGAATCATCTTTTCGGCGCCTTGATCTTGGGGTTTTTGGTCAATATGTCCTGCCATTTGGCCGAAATAAATTTGGGCCAGGGCTTTGGCGGTCTCGGTTTTTCCCACGCCCGTAGGACCCAAAAATAAGAATACCCCCATGGGCCTCTTTTTTGAACCAAGACCCGAACGGGATCGGCGCAGAGCAATGGCAATTTCTTTTACGGCCTCTTCTTGGTTGACAATTCTCTGGTGAATTAAGTTTTCTAAGTCCAAGAGCACTGATTTTTCTTTAAATTCCATCTTCCCTACCGGAATTTTGGTCTTTTCGGAAATTATCTTGGCCACATGAGTGGGTGCCAGCAGTTTAAGCTGCCGGTTGCCCAATGAAAAATCTTTTAGGTTGGCCAAGTGTACTGCCGATTCTTCAAGCACATCAATGGCCTTTTTGGGAAACGGCGTACTGGGAAAATACCTTGCGGTCAAATTAATAATTTCCCTGATGGCCGGATAGGTAATTAAGATATGGTGCTTTTTTTCCAGCGCCGGTACCAGGTTTTGCAAAATTATAATGGTTTCAAATTCAGAAACCTCCTCTACTTCAATTTTTTTAAACATTTCCAAAAACGAAGGGTTTTGTTCCAAGTGGCGATGCAAGTCCTCAAAAGAAGTAACACCAACAAAATGGAAGCCAGGCATGGCCAAATATTTGCCAAGCATCGCCGACACATTGGTTTGGGCGATGCCTGGGGCTTGTTGGCCGATAAACTGGTCTATTTGATCAACCACCAAAATAACGTTGCCCGCCGCCAAGACCTCTTTTAAAATTTGATCCAAGGTTTGCTCAAGCGCCTCTTGGCCTTGAATTTGGGAAACCAAGGCAACCATATTTAATTCCACTACCCGTTTTCCTTTTAATTCGGCAACCCCCGTGCCAAGCCAGCAGCGCCGCGCCAGCGCATGCACGATGCTCTTGCGACCCACCCCATGCTCTCCCACAATGAGGGCATTGCCATCATGCGACTCGATTAATGCCATTTCCACCTCTTCAACTTCTTTTGTGTGCCCCACGATTTCTTGAAAGATATCACGGCTTACCACTTTTCTCCAATCAACCGAAAATGCATCCAAGGTAACGGTAAAGCCCGATGCAAAATCCCTACCCAACGACCCCAAGGTAGCCAAATTTTCCCGCGACCACACTTCGTTATTTTTTGCTATTTTTTTCTCAAGCGCTCCCTGCCAGGCAGTCAGATTTTCCACATCCTGCAACTTTAAATCGTGATCCGAGAGCACCTTTTTAAAAAATTCGTCATGGGCGGCCAGGCCCAAAAAAAGCTCCCGCTCCCCGATGTGGTCGCCCTGCCACACTGCCGCCGCATTGGCGGCGGCCAGAACGGCTTTTTTAAAGTCGTCCGAAATAGAGATATTAAATTCCTCATCATACTGCTGTTTTTCCAGGTAATTTTTCAATTCTGCCTGAAGTTTTTTAACATCCAACCCCAGGCGAAATATCAACACCTGACATTCCTTGCTCTCTAAAAGCAGCGTGTAAAGCAATAACCCGGAACTAGGCCCAGGTGTTTTTTTCTTGTTGCTTTTTTTAATGGTCTTCTCAATAATTCCTGCAACCGGCAATGTTAAAAATTCCGCCAGGTTATATTTTTTAGGATTAGCCAGGGCCCTGGCCAACGGAACTGGTGTCTCTGCCTTGGTAATTTTTAACCTAACAAATAAAAAAATTTCAAAAAATACCAAGCAACCAAGAAGTAAAAAAGCACAGACGCGCACGGCAGTGTCTTCCCGCACCAATCCAAAAATGGACAAAATACCCAGTGCCAATGAAGCAGTAAATAAGTATAAAAATAATTGACTGATAAGGCCCGCGTATTTAAATAGCGGAAAAGACCATTGCTTGTGAAGCGCGAGCGGAAGAGTATTCTTAATATTAAAATTAAATGGGGTATCCATAGATTAAAATAATTAATAATGCTATCCAAATAAGAGGCAGGGCAAACCAAAGCACCAGCGCCAAAGCGCCCAACATTAATACTAAGAATTGCCCGGCCAACCCCAATACCACCAACACCAGGCGGCACAGCGCGCCGATGAGACGGGAAAACACATTGGAAACAAAGGTATTAAAATACTCGCCAATGCTAAACCCCCTGGGATAGGTCCACCGGTATTTTCTCCAGGGGGAAAACAACGTAGCCAGCAGCAATGGGGCTGAAAAAAAATCTAAAGAAAAATACAGGTAATTTTTCCAGATAGAAAACAAAAACTTTGGCATATAGTAAAAATGCCACACAAGCCACATGACCAATAGATTTTCCTTACTATTCATAATGCGGTAATTTTATTAATGAAATGCCGATACTGGCTATTTTCCCGCCGCCCAGCATCAATACCCAAGCCAGTATCATCCACGCTCCCAAATTTAAGGTGTTATTAATTAAATCCAATGGCAGAATTTTCATAAACACATTCTCCATTTGTTTTTGAACGTCAAACGCGCCCACGTTTTTATTTTCTTGGATTTTTTGGGTTTCAAATATTTGAGGAGGCAACGACTTGCCGGTAAAAATGGCGTACGTTTGGTAAAACGGAACCACAATTAACAATAGCCCCGCCAGTAATAATATGTAGCCGATGATAATATTTAATTTTTGCAAAGCCATAATGCTTTTACTTCGTAAAAGAAATTCTAAATTCTAATCTCTAAATTCTAAATGTTCGTGAAACCCTAAATACTAAACTCTAAACTCTAAACGAACTTCGTTTTAGATTTTAGGATTTAGAATTTAGGATTTCGTAGGTATTTAGGATTTAGAGTTTAGGATTTAGTATTTAGGATTTCGTTCCTGATGTCTTCCGGAATGGGAATTGAATCTCCGGGTTTTGAAATGCCCGGATAACGCCACGCGCTAATAATTCTCCGCTCACCCTTTACATCTTTATACATGAGCCAAATCTCTCCGGGAATTTTTATTTTCTTTTGAACGGCAAATACTTTCCGGGGCGTTGAATATATTTTCCTGGTTTGCATGACGGCCACGGTTTGAGGCGCAATCCCCTCTTCCATCCTTTCTGGTTTACGCAATAATTGCGTCAACCTGCTTTTTGAAAGACCATACTGGCGCATTTTTATTTTAGCATGTCCGGTCCAATGAATATTCATAACATTACTAATATTTTACCATTTCCTAAAGTAAATTTACAATCAGCTTAAACTATTAGACCTGTTGCGTATTAAGGATTGTCGCGAAAATTGAAGATTTTGAACCAGAAATTTGATAGAATTTTTCGGCTTGCCTAGAGGGCCCGCCGAAAAATTATAGCAAATTTGTGGCCAAAATATGCAATTTGCAGTAAATCCTTAATACGCAACAGGTCTATTATGCAAAAAAACGCCCCGATGGATGTTATCCATCGGGGCCTGATCATGATTTTTCACCCACCCATGAAGCCGGGCTTCTTGAAGATTCGCCGGCCGCCGGCCGTACCACATTCGCCCTCGGTGCGAGGTTCACGGCGATCAAAACAAGGCGAACAGTTGGGGTGGTGATATCTCATGTTCTCCGGGAGGAGCTCATTCAGATACACTTTTTCACCAACGTTGATTTTCTCTTCGCACCCCGGGCAGATTTGCCCGCAGGCCGGATGTGTCGCGTCGACGGTGGCCTGATGGATCATGAAACGTCTCCTTTCGTTCGGATTTTCGGAATTACGGCTTCCGAAGTTGCCGCCACAACATGCGCTAATCGTGGTTTTTTGACTGGTTACTCTTAATGCGAATCTCGTTTGGCAAAAATATAAAAGAGTTTCGGGTTATTTGTGGATAATTTTCCCGCCAGATTTGTAAAAATGTGCTCGGCGTAGGCAAGCTACGCCTAAACATTTTTCCAAACCTGGCGATAAAATTCTCTCACAACTAACTCCGATTGCCAAACGAGATTCGCATTCTTAGAGTTTTTTAAGTAACCCCAAGAATTTGGCTGGCGGGCTGGCCGCCCATTGAAATACGCGTGCGGGAATCAGTTCGCCCTCGTCATTAACCTCGAACGCGTTCTCATCGGGCTTGTTAATGGGCAACGTGTCGTGGAAAATGAACTCGATCTGGTAAGGATTTTTCTTTCCTCTTGAGACGAGCTCGTGGCATTTTTCCAAAAATGCCTGTCGTTCCGACTCGAAAGGAAAAGGCCCAACCATCATGGTCATGCTTATATTAATGACACTTTCCATGGCATTGGCGATCCCCAGATATTCAAAATACATGGCAATTTCCTTTCTGTAAAAAGGTTGTTCGGCTGCCACAGCCGTTTCCCACGTTCGCGGGAAAAGATTGTCAAAGTCCACTTCTTAATTTTGAACCTTGAAACATTTTCAAAACTAAGAAGTGAACCCCAGTGAAATCCGTTTCACTGGGGCTTGTTGATTGTTACATCTCCGGGTCACCGGACTCGGGATCATCCTCATCGGGTGAAGGAAAATCCCCCAGCATATCCAGGCCCGTAAAATCCTTTGGCTCCAAAGGCCTCATCCATTCCGGAATGGCGTTGCAGAGCGCGATTTCAAACATCCACGCCTCTCCTGCCACTCCCGAATAAAATGTGTTGCCGTCTTGGCCCTGGGAGTCAAACCCCACATCTCTTATCTTGCCCATAAGATCCTGAAGGAAGGTCTTGCGTCCTTCGGATTCCTCAAAAGACCCGATGCAGAACTGCCATCCGCCGAAATTGGTGATTACCAGGAAAAATCCTTCCCGCATCCGCTCGTCCGCCGGCAAGTACGAAGGACCTGCCATATCCGCAGAACCGAATCGGATGGTACCGGTCCGGCTTTGGGTACTGTAGTTGAGCAGACAAATCCGATCCGGGGCCTCCATTTCAGAATCCAGATCAAAGGCCTTCACCAGCCACATTTGCCCGCCACCTGGCGCATTGTAGTCGCCGATGGCTTCGATTGCCAGGATTTTTAGTCCGATCTCTCGACGAACATCGTCGGGAAGAACGTACTCGAACTTGAGCATCCGTTCCTCTTGTACGAGTCGCAGAGCATCAAACAACATTTCTCGGGAAGGACCGTTCACGAGAAGCCAGCCGTCGAACGCAGGGGTCATACGACCCTCCTTTTGTGGAGAGAACCCATTCTCTTTTAAGAAGGCAGAGAACCGGCCTTGTTCCCCTTGACTAAACTCGGGGCACCCACTCATACGAGCAGGAATTATGTGGTCTATCCGCTTGGATTTTCCCACTTCGGAAAAATCTTCCTAAAAATTCCTCTGAAGTGAGGCAAACTAGAGTTTGCCATGGCGGGAGAAATTTTCATGTAGGTACTCTCCCAAAACCTTTTGTGCGGCCAGTTCCCCTGGCCGCTCACCGTCACCTCAACAAGAGGCCGGTGACGACCGGTATGGCCGCGAGGGTACACACCAGAAAAAACAAAACCCATACCCTCGGACTAATCTGGCGCATAGCGCCCCCTTTCTTTTGGGTTTAATTTCCTCTACGAGGTTGTAGAGTTAAAATTTCACCCACTTTTTAATTATACCATTTATAATAATACGAGTCAATAGCCCACCAAAAAAGCCCCGAAAGGATGTGAATTACGAAACCCCTCGGAGCTCTTTTAAATATGGGGTTTCGTAATCCACAGCCGAAAGGGGCTTTTTTGGTGGCTATAAATTTCTATTTAATTTCAACCTTCGCGCCAGCGGCTTCGAATTTCTTTTTCATCTCATCTGCCTCCTCTTTCTTTACTCCCTCTTTTACCATTTGAGGAGCGGCTGCGGCGGCATCAACTAAATCCTTGGACTCTTTCAGTCCCTTTTGGGTAATATCTCTTACCACTTTAATGACTTCAATTTTTTGGGCTCCTACTTCTTTTAATTCAACATTAAATGAAGTTTTTGCTTCTTCAGCTGGTCCGGCAGCAGCTGCTACTGCAACTGGAGCGGCGGCCGATACACCGAATTTACCTTCCAGCACTTTCACTAATTCTGCCAATTCCACAATTGACATTTCTTCTACTTTTTTTACCAGATCCTTAAACTTTTCTGGTACTTCTATGTTTTGTTTTTCTTCTGCCATGATATAAAATTTTCAATTTTCAATGATCAATTTTCAATAAATTATCAATAGAGTGAATTTTCAATGACGACGTATCGTAATTGATAATTCGATAATTTAAAGATTGATTGATAATTGATACTTGATAATTGATAATTATTTTGTTTCCCTTATTTTATCCAACACCCTTACAAAGCTCGTGGTTGGACTAGCAAGGGAACCAACCAATTTGCTAAGCAACTCATTTCTTGACGGAATATTGGCTAATACCAATACCCTTTCTCTATCAATAAACCGTTTTTCGAAGATTCCTCCAAGAATCTTGAAATTTTCATTGGTTTTAACGAACTGATTGGAAATTCTGGCTGGGGCGATTTCGTCTTCCATGCCAAATACCAACGCCAATTGACCGGGGACACTTTTTTTAATATGGTTCCAAAAAGAAATATTTGATTGGCCAAAAGCAATTCTCATTAAGGTTTTTTTACCTACTTTTAGCACACAGCCCGCTTCTTTTAGCTTTTTACGCAGATCAAATAAGTCCTTGGAATTTACCTTTGAAAAGTCCGCAAATACCACCGATTTTTGCTTGGCAATATTGGCTTTTAGGCCATCCAGTGATTGTTTCTTTTTTTCTTTTGTTAATGCCATAAATCGAATTTTCAATTTTCAATTATCAATTTTCAATGACGACGATTCGTACATTGATAATTTAGTAATTTAATACTTAATTGATAATTGATACTTGATAATTGATAATTTTACGCAAAATAAAAGTCTGCTTTCCACAGACAATAATGCACTCCATACTTGATACAAAATACCAAATACTAGAGCGGTCGCCTCGATAGGTCTTATTGTCATAGAACATACAACATGGAACACGAAACAAACTACGACGCCGCTTTTTGTTATGTGTTTTATGTTATGTATTATACGACGCTGCCTATTGTCTGTGGCTTATTTAATTATGGCTTTATACTAGTTTATATATCGGTCATTGTCAAGGAGATTGTAGCGAGCTTGGTGAATAACGTCCATCATTGCGAGGAGCCCCGACCGCGGGCGAGACCGACGAAGTAATCTAGATTGCTTCGCTGCGGCTAGCAATGACGAGAAAAAATATTACACACCAAACTATAGCTTTTTGGAATAAAATAAAGGATATTAAACCCCAGGGCAGAGCCCTGGAAGCGCGCCTTATGGGGTATTGACCCTGTATTACCTGCGTCGTTTGTGCATGAACACATTGCGATGCGTTCATGCACTGCACTAATCCTGGGCAATAAAAAACCCCGCCACACCATTGCTGATGTGTGGGGCTATGAGGAAAGTAGTTTTCACTCCCTACCAAAGAATTTATCCCAGGTCCAGCCCTCCCTATTCCATTGCTCCTTATAGGCGGACTTAGGATTACAGGGCAACTTTGAATCCTTCTTATACAGGGCCTCGTACTTACGCCTGCTTCTGACACCTAGTTTCTTGGCTGCCTTGCTGGCCTCTTCCAAATTTGGATAAAAAGAGGTGCCAAGAAACTCCGTCCAATTTTCCCAATCTTCTTGATATGGGTAATACTGATCCGGATTCATGGGTAAGCGATCGTCTTCCTTATACCTTTCCTTGTACTCCTTTTGGGTTTTTATGCCCAATTTTTTGGCTGCCCTACCGGCTTGCCGAAGTATTGGATAGAATTGCTTTTTACGTTTACCTAAAAATGTTTCCCAGTTTTCCCAATCCTTGGAAAAACGCCTGTTTGGGGTACATGTCAGTTTTGGGTCTTCCGTGTATCTTGCATAGTACTCTGCTTGCGTTGTAATGCCAAGATTTTGAGCAACCTTGCTCATCTCGTCAAGGGTTTTGTAGTAGGAATCAAAGAAATGGTCCCAACTTTCCCAATCAGCATAATGCTCATGAGGATCCGATACAAGCATTGGATCGTTTTTGTACCCTGCTTCATATTCCCGAGAAGTACGAAACCCCAACTTCCGGGCTGCCTGAGCGGCTTCCTGTAACGTCGGGTAAAATTCCTGTTCGCAGTGTTCTAGAATTTTCATCAGATCCACAATCTCGTCAGAGAATGTGAATTCGAATCCTTTTCCAGAGACCTCGAATTTTTGGCGTACATACCCTTCACTTTCAATTTCCTCTTTAGAGGTAAATTGTTCGTGGAGGTCAGAGACCTTGTTCATCATCTCAAGTACCAATCGGATGCGCTCAAGATTTCCGACAAAGTCCAAGACGATGAGTTTGTCCTTTCCGGGCCGCAACCCGCGCCCAAGCTGTTGGCGGAAGATGGTCAATGCTCCGGTTACACGGCAAAATGCCACCAGTCCAACAGACGGCACATTCACGCCTTCATTGAAGGCGTTGACTGCACAAACACGGCGAATCTGTCCATTCTTAAGAGCTTCAAGAACAGCTTGGTTTAACCTCCAAGTTTTCTCGTTGCTCTTGGCCTTTTTTGAATGGAACGTAGCCGAAAGTTTAAGAGATTTTCGTAATCCCTCCGCGTGTGGAATAGAAGCACAAAACACCACGGCTTTTTCGTTGTAGCCGTTAATGATTCTTGCAATTTCCATATCACGCTTTTTGATGAAGATACGACGATTGACTTCCGCCATCGTAAAGCGCCTTTTACTCTGTTGAATTTCCAGCACGATTTGCTGAAGCGCATTATCATCAAGACTTTCGTCAGTGATGACATGGTACTCAATCCGAGGCAACCATCCGCGGGCAATTGCTTCTTCAAGAGTAATGTTAATCACTTCTTTACCGAAGACATCGCGAATGTCTGTATCGTCCTGACGGTCAGGCGTTGCAGTAATACCAAGTTTGGCACCAGTGAAATGCTTTGCAACTGGACGATAGGTGTCGGCCTCAGCGTGATGGGCTTCATCCACAATAACAAGGTCAAAGTGATTTACGTCCCACTGTTTGAGGTTTTTACCCATCGTCTGCCATGTGGCAAAAACAATGTCTGCGTCCTGCACTCCGTCTTTTGACATGCCATTGTAAGTTGCCATCTTGGTTTTCTCGTTGAATACCAAGCAGAACTCATCAACGGCATGTTTGAGAATAAAGTTGTTATGCACAAGAAAAAGCGTTTTTTTGAAACGCATTTTCTTCGTAATAAATGCGACGGTCAGGGTCTTACCTAAACCAGTTGCCGAGACAACGAGTGCCCTTTTTTGGCGTCCTCGCAGTCCTTTGATTGCGGCATTAATAGCCATGGTCTGGTAGGCACGAGGTGTAACTTGCATCCCAGATCTCCTTTTTTTGGTTTTTGGTATTCGAAGTTCTTATTATTCAATTTTCAACGATCTTTCCGATATTCTACATTTTGATACGTAAGCGTTATAATGTCAATTGTTTGACGTATGAGCTTGGTGAATAATAATGTGAATCTCGTTTGGCAAAATATAAAAAGAGTTTCGGCCGCCCCTTTGGCGAGCCTCGCCTTTTGGCGGGCCTCTTTGCGGATAATGTTACCGCCAGGTCTGTAAAAATGTGTTCGGCGTAGGCAAGCTACAAAGATGGGAAAATTTGTTGCTACAAATTTATCCACATCTTGACCTAAACATTTTTCCGAAGCTGGCAACAAAATTCTCTCGCAAATAGAGGCGATTGCCAAACGAGATTCGCATTAATAGTTTTTTCTTGTCATTGCGAACCGCAGTGAAGCAATCTCAGTTCGCTTTTAAGATTGCCACGTCGTCCCGACCGCGGTCGGGACTCCTCGCAATGACGAACTCGGGGCGTTGACCATATCTTTTATTTACTACACAGAAGCGCGAGGGGTTACCTACACTACTATAAACATAACAGCGGCGGCCCGAAGGCCGCCGCTTTACTTGAAACTTTACAACTTACCTTGAATTACGAAATGCTTTCGAGGGATTTTTTCCAAATTTGGAGATGAAAATTTGATAGAATTTTTCGGCTTACGCAACGCGTCCGCCGAAAAATTATAGCGGATTTTCAGCCCAAATTTGGAGAAAAGACCCCGAAAAGTCTTCTCAAACGGGCATTTCGTAATTCACGGTAACTTAATAACTTTTAACTTAATTTATTTTTGCATCACCTTATCTTTGATATCCCGAATCAACTCCCCTGCAGTGTCTTTTCCGCCAAGGCCAATGGCGATAGCCAGTCCCAGCGCCACCGCACCGACAACTCCCCACACGATAGCCATGTACAATGTTTTTATTAATTCGCTATTGGGCAATAACTGGTCCAGCACCAAAAAGATGGTGAAAATCCAGATGGCCCATTTTGCAATAGAAGCCGCAACATACCCATACCCCACCCGCATCTTTTCCACGGCCACCCTTACTATTTTTTCAATAATGTCAGAAATAATGACCGCCACCACAAAAATTAATGCGGCAATGACCACATTGGGCAAATAATTCAGTACTTGCGACAAAATCATACCAAATTGGGCAAGATGCAAAATATCCACGGCAATTAACAGCGACAACACTACAAACACCCACTTAAAAATAGCACCGATGAATTCGCTGGGGTTTACATCCACATTTGCCTTTTGCAAGGCCTTGCGCCAGCCCTCTTTTTCAAATACGCGATTGAACTTTATGGATTTTAAAATTTCGGTAATAATTTTGGCAATGCCAACCGAAATCAAGTATCCAATAATAAACACCACGATTGCCAGCAATAAATTGGCAACAAACGTCACCAAATTTTGCAAAAATGGCTGGATGATCGTCAAAAACCAATCACTGTAGACCATAATATGAGAATCTGGAATCTTGTATCTTGAAGCTGGAATAGAATGAAGAATTCTGAATTCAATATTCTATTCAAGATACTAGATACGAAATTCAAGATTCATTTTTATTACTTCATTATCCTCCTTACATCCTATACAAATCAAGTGCCTCCTGTGGATAAGTCCCGTTAGAAATCACGCCCGCCCCGTTAGAAGTTCTATGGTTAGGGGAAATTATTTGACTAAAGCCCTTATTTCTAACGGGGCCCGCGCTTTGGGCGCCCGAAGGGCAGGTGGGCGGGCTATTTCTAACGGGATAAGTATTTTTGCCACTCAACGGGTATTTCTATTGATAATGCAATTATCTTCTGTTCCGTGGCGGCCTTAAAAGATAAGCCGGTGGCGCATAGAGCGATAGCCCCAGAATCAGGCCAACCTTGGCCGCCATATTTTACATCCCCTAAAATGGGAAATCCGGCCAGGGATAACTGCGACCGGATTTGGTGAAATTTTCCTCCATCTATTTTAATTTTTAACAAAGAATAATTTCCGTGAGATTTTAGAACCTGGTAATATAATTTTGCTTCCTTGCCGTCTGGAAAACCCCGAGCTTTCATGGTTTTAGTATCTTTTCCCAAAATGTTCACCAGTATTCCATTATTTTTTTCGGGCTTGCCACACACAATCGCCCGATACGTTTTTTCAACGGTTTGGTTGCGAAATTGATCTGAAAGGCGGCTAGCTCCCTTACTGGTCTTGGCAAAAAGCATAATTCCCGACACCGGCCGGTCAAGTCGGTGCACCAAACCCAAAAACACATTTCCGGGCTTATGATACTTTTCTTTTAAATATTGCTTCACGATCTCAAGCATACTTGGACCCTGAAGCGCCAGCAACGCCTTTGGCGTAGCCAATGCGGGCTGGCTCAAAACCCCCGCTGGCTTAACTACCGCGACTACATGATTATCCTCGTATAAAACTTTAATAGTCATATAATTTATGGTATAGGTAAATTAGAAGCGAACCCCCCTTTTTGTTTCCTGTGAAAGGAGGAAACACCATGAGACGTATCTTCTACGTCTGCTCGACCCTGAAAAACGGGGCGTTGACTAAAAGCTTTTTTAAAAAAAGCTTTGAATCAAAGTCATCTGCTCTCCCCAAAACCGGCTCTATAATCGCTCCTGGGTGCCTTGCCAGTGACTACGGAACACTGAGGCAAGGAGAGATCACCGATGTCAAGGTGTCGGAAGACATCATCTCCATTCTGGTCAGGACGGAAACGGCAGAGGAAGATTTGCGGGGTTATCTTACTTCGAAGAATGGCTGGGAAGAGGTTTCCCGCTTCGAAGAGTGAATCCCGAAAATCGGTCCCGCGAAAACACCTCAGTAGTAGAAACTTATGTTTCACTACGGGGCAAGTTTTCGCGGGACTTCTTACGTTTTTTTCTACTCTCCAGATGGGGCGCAATCGGCCGCGGCCAATTGCGCCTGCGCATTATCTACCAGCTAATCATTACCAACTAATCTTTTGATTCTTTCCGCCTCGCCTTCCACCACATCGCCATCATATTCTCCGCTATGCCCCCTTGAGCCCTCATACGAGGGCTTTTTCTGGTCCAAATGCAAGCTAAAATTCAGTGTCTTTCCGCCACCGTCATTGCGAGGCGCCACGCCTGCGGGCGTGGCGCTCGAAGCAATCTCTTTTATATACAAATGAAACCTCGGATAATCATTCCTGGTCAACTGTCGCACAATAGAAACTTCGCCGTCTTTCTGAAAATATGCCGGCTGGTAGCCAATTGTTCGCATTAAATCGTTAATACTTTTTTGTAGGTTTTTTATTGCAAATTCCACCCCAGTAGAAGAATTTTGACAGCCTGCGAGCAAGTTTTATTGCCGTTAAACTCCAAAACTCTTATTTATTAATATTAGACCTGTTGCGTATTAAGGATTTACTGCAAATTGCATATTTCGGCCACAAATTTGCTATAATTTTTCGGCGGGCCTATGGGCAAGCCGAAAAATTCTATCAAATTTCTGGCTCAAAATCTTCAATTTTCGTAACAATCCTTAATACGCAACAGGTCTATTTATATTTATACTTATAAAACTTGCCGCAGATAACGATAGTCAAAATTCTCTACAGGGTAGCCGCAGTACAAGAGCGTAGCTCTGTACACGACGTTGCCCTGTAGTGAAATTTGGCTTTGGTTTTAACCGCGCGAGGCCCCGCAAGGCCTCGCGCGGGCTGCCAAATTTCTACTACTGGGGCATTTGACAAATTATTAATTATATAATACTATATGACCAGCACACGACAAGTGGCTTGCTGAAAATTAACAATTCCCAGATAAGAATTGGAAAGGAAATAATCATGAATGATTATTATCTGGCCTTTGCGAGCGGGGAGTGGTCGTGTTGTAGGACATTAGACTTCCAAGCAGAGAACGACGAGAAGGCAAAAATTTTTATGCGGGATTTCGAGGATAGAACGGGCTATGCTGTTCACTCCCTTGTACGAAAAAATTACTCAGAGGGAGCAGGGCTGCAAATCTATCATGGGGAAGTATCTTACCGTTTCCATAAAAAATAATTCCCCAAGGGACTACATACCAGCTGCACTCACAGCTGGTTTTTTATTTGAAAATTTATTAATTGGGATTTGATTAGGAATTAGAAATTAGAAATTCCGCGCGCGCCGCAGCGCGCGCGGCCTATCCGTGTTTAAACTCAACAAATCATCCACATTGTCCGTAGCCCCTCATGCCCCTCCAATCCCACACTCGTCGTCATTGCGAGGTCTCGCAAGGGCGTGGCAATCTCCACCGTATTTTTCTTACTGCATTTACAAAGATTGCTTCGTCGCTGTGGCTCCTCGCAATAACAGCGGGGTGCGAGGGGGTTCTATTGTCCTGTTTGACAAATTGTAACACATGCAATAATATATGGTTAGTACAAATTTGGAACTCAAACGAAGGGCGTAGCGATGAACAAGAAAATCTATTTAGGGACGGTTTCATTTGGCCCCCATGGAGAGTTTTCCTGGAAATACCATTTTCATGCCCATAATGTAGAAGATGCTGATCGCATTTTGCGAACACTCTTTTTTGAAGACAAGCCCGAATATCGCGATAAATCAGGAGATTATGACTTTGCCTTCGTAACCTCGGTCGAAGAAATTGTGCTCCGTAAACCCAAGAACTAATATTCTTTATACCAGCCGCGCCCAGTAGCTGGTTTTTTATTAATCCTGAATTTTCGCAAGCGACTCTTTGATTCGCTTTATCTCTTTTTCGATCAAGGGGCCCTTACTCATAACATCATGTGGACGGGGAGAATTTTCAACATATAAAGAGAAATGATGTCCGCGATCACCGCCATTGAGTATTTTTACCAATAAATTAAATCTTGGATAATCGTTTTGGTTTATTTTACGAATTAAACTAAATTCGTCGTCTTCAAACCCCAAGAGCACATACTCGGCAAGCCGTTCAATATCGTAAACACTATGATCTAAATCCATAAGCCTAAATTCCATAATATTGCGCCCAGCAGCTGGTTTTTTTATTAGACCTGTCCCTAAATAAGATTTGTTACGAAAATTACAGATTTTGAGCTAAAAATTTGATAGAATTTTTCGGCTTGCCCATAGGCCCGCCGAAAAATTATTGCAAATTTTCAGCCAAAATATGGAATTTGCAGTAAAATCTTATTTAGGGACAGGTCTATTTTAAGATTTAAACGAGATTGCTTCGGCGCACCTCGCAATGGCGGACGTTTTCGTTTCCGCGTAATTCCGCGTGAATTTCTGCGTAATTCCGCGTATTATTGCTGATGCAATAATGTTAGCCATGTTTAAACTCAATCACATCTCCATCCTTAACCACATACTCCTTCCCTTCGGTTCTTATTAATCCTGTCTGCCGTGCAGCACCGTAGCTTCCGGCTTTCAATAAGTCATCCCAAAAAATGACTTCGGCTTTGACGAATTTTTGCTCAAAATCGCTATGAATTACTCCGGCGGCTTGCGGCGCTTTGTCGCCTTTATGAATTGTCCAAGCACGAGTTTCGTCTTCCCCGGTAGTTAAAAACGTTTGCAAGCCCAATAATTCATAGGATTTTTTTATTAAAATGTCCGTACCGGATAATTCAGGCAACCCCAACTCAATGCGTTCCTGCCTGGTCAAATTTTCGGCCTCTGCTTCAGTGCCAATATCAACTATCAAAGTGTTGGGGTCTCCGACACCCCAATTCTGCACTTCCTCCGGTTTTCCATTTAATAAATATAATCTTGGTTTTAAGGTAAGCAATTGGTATTGATTTAAAACCTCTTTTTCATCATCCAACCATTCCTGTTCTACCAGCACCTTTTGTTCCCTGAGCAACGCCAGGGCTTTTTTTATAACATTTACCTGCTTTTCCGTCCATCCCTTATTCGCGCGAATAAGCCGGTCTATATCCCCCACTTGTTTTTCCAGGGTTTCCAAGTCCTTCAATATTAATTCTACATCTAAAATTTCTTTATCTTTTAATGGATTTATTTCTGTTTGGGTATTAATAATGTCCGGATTTTTGAAAGCGCGCAATACATACAAAATAGCATCGGTTTCACGGATATTAGCTAAAAATTTATTACCCAACCCCTCGCCTTCACTGGCACCTTTGACAAGCCCCGCAATGTCCACAAAATCCACGGTGGTGTATATTTTTTTTAATGACTTTGAAAATTCAGCTAACTTATCAATTCTTTCATCGGGAACCAAAACCACCCCGACATTGGGGTCGATAGTCGCAAACGGATAATTGGCAATCAGCACTTGCTTTTTGGTTAATGTTTTAAATAAGGTGGACTTCCCGACATTGGGCAACCCCACGATTCCTATAGATAGTTTTGAACTCGACATATTTTAAAAACTTTTTAGTAATAACAAAACGTTGGCTCAATTCCCAGTTTACCTGTTATCCAGGTTTTGACTTCCCCTGTTCCGCCAATTTCGTCAATCAAGCCATTTTCCTTTGCCGCCATTCCCAGCATTGTAGAGCCATCAGCAAGTTTTTTAACTTTTTCAATATCCAGCTTTCGGTTTTCAGCCACCTTTTTAACAAAAAATTCGTGGGATATTTTAATGTCTCTCATAATCAGTTCTTTTTCTTCTGCCGTCAACGACTTGTCGGGGTCGCCAGTATCTTTGAATTTCCCAGACGATAACTGATTATAGGTTATGCCATCTTTCTTGTCTTGTTGGGAATAGTCCAGATAAGAAGCAGTTACCCCTATGCTCCCGATATCCGAAATTTCACTGGCAAAGACCCTATTGGCGACCGAAGCTATCAGATAAGCACCCGAAACCCCGCCCTCCCTAATCAGGGCAATGGAGGGCTTATTTAGGCGTTTGACAGCGTTCATAATTTCCTCCGAACCCACGGGAGAACCACCATAAGAGTCTATTTCCAAAATAACTGCTTTTATATTTTCGTCATCCCTCGCATTATTAAGCTGTGAGACAATATAACCAGCGGAAACCAAGTCATCAGACATTGCCTCTTCTGAATCGGGATTTTTGATATAGCTGACAATTTCTCCCTCTATGCTTATTACGGCTACATTTTCATCGGGATAGCAAATTTCAGCAAAAGAGTCGTCTTCAGCCGCAAAATTGAGGGCTTTTTCTCCCCAGTAAGCCAGTGCAGTCAAAATTACAAAAACAATGACGGCAATTTTTAGGATTTTTTTAATTTTTTCATTCATGGGATTATTTTTCTTTATCTACTACCGAGCATACTTAATACTAATAATAGCACTACCACTACAACCCCAATCCACTTTCCAAACTTTTTACTTACATCCATGCTACGACGATTACTAATCCCAAAAATTTTCTTAATTTCTTCTTCCATAAATTTATTTTATCCTAATACCAATTTAACCAATAAAATAAAATTGGAACAAGGCGATCTAAGCATTCGGGTTTCGGATACTTTCCACAAACATCGGTAGTAATATAAAAAGAAAGAAATAAAAAAACTATTACTGTAACTAAAACTCCTAATAAAAGTTTTGATAAAATCTCTTTATTTATTATTTTCATAAATTTAGTTTACTAATTTTGTAATTCTATTTCCATAAATGCTGACTAATCCAATTTGTCATACAATTTAGCAACAAAAAAACCTCGTGACTTTCGTTGATCTTTATATATCCCATTATCCCAATCCTCGACACCTAATCTCTCTTGATATATCCTATCAGCCATTTCTTCCTCAAATTTCGAATTATCCGACGCATAGTCTTCCGCATTGATATATTGAGGCATAATTTTCACGGACTCCAAAATATCTTTCCCCATTCTTTGGGTTCTTGGTTGGTGATATTCATTAGTTAGAATGGCTATTTTTCTATCTTTTAGTTTATCAATTTTGTTATGACGCTCTAGTATTTTTCTTATTGCGTGCAAATTTCCATTGGTATCAGAGCTTGATTCAATTCTTATGATTTTATTATCAGATACACCTCTTTGTATCAAATAAAGCTTCATAAAGTCTACCTTTGTCTTACTTCCCCCAACAACTATAATTTTTTCAGCTTGGATTTCTTCGGAAAAAGCGGCCCTCATTCGAATATTTCCGCCATCATAAAGGAACTTTCCTGAATACTCATTTTTGTTATCACTCAAGTCTTTGAATTTAATAATTCCGTCATTGCCTACCTCGGGATCGCCTGGGCAAAGCACGACCAATATATCACATATGATTTTTATTTTTAACATACTTGTTTTATTTAATACTATATTATTTAGCAACTGAATCTAGTTTTTCAAAATAGTCAATTTTTTCCATTATTTTAAATTACCTATCAGTAGTCATATGCAATACTTCCTGGGTAGCCTTAACTGAAGGGTTACTGGTATTTTTTAAAACTAATCTAAAGTATTCTACCTTACATCTTTGCGCTCCAGAATATCAAAGCCATCTATAACAGCATCGCATAAAAAGTTTTCCAGTTGGCTTTGGTCATCCTTGGTTTGGGCCTTATAAAGATAGGTGTAGTAAAGCTGTTTTTGTTGCTGACGAATAATGGCTGGCGCCACATTATTTTCCAAGAGCATTACTGTCATCAATAATCTCCCTACTCGGCCATTACCGTCAGAAAATGGATGGATTTGTTCAAACCTACTATGCACCTTGGCAGTTAAAGCGATAATGTCTTTAGTTTCCTTGGCAGCCTCTTTGATGACTTCTGGCACTAATTTAGGAATACTCAAATAATTGGCTGTCGGTAAATTAACGCCGGTAATTCTTACGGCATGATTGCGATATACCCCAGCATCCGGGCGGACACCATTCATAAGTATGCTGTGGAGTTTAAGAACTAAGCCTTCACTAATTTTTTCTTTTTGAGTTATAAAATCAAACAGGTAATTTAAGGCTGTCTGGTGGTTTTTTGCCTCCAATTGTTCATTGAGGCTTTTGTTTGGTAAAGCAACATTATCAAAAAGAACGGCGGCGGTGTCGGGTTCGGTAAGAGTGCTTCCTTCTATACTATTGCTGTGATAGGTAAGTTTTAAGATAAATTGGTCGCGGATATCCGGGTTCCGCAATATTTCATCAACAATATTTTTGTGGCCAGATGCTTTGTGTTGGATAACTTGCTTTTTAGCGGCAAGCTCTGTACTGGGAATTACTTTTTGACCGGTTACTTCTAAAAAAAGTTCGTCAATTAAGGCTCGCATTTTTGGCCGCGGATTAGATTTGCCTGTCCACCAACTATTAAAGGCAGCAAAAGACACGCCAAACCTTTCGGCTAATTTGGCTTGAGTCAGACCCGTCATTTTTTTAATAATCTCTAGCTTTTGCCTTATTGTCATGAATTTACTAGTTTAAACCCATATTATCAAACTTTATAAAGTTAGTCAAAAAAATGAAAGTTTATATAGTTAGACCTTTCGCTTGAAACAGAAAAAGAGGCATTTTAGCCTCTTTTCATCTAATTGGAAGTTTTATGCTAAATGAGAATGGTATCACTTTACCGCTAGCAAAATATAGTATTGCGTTCTGAGCTGTCCAATGGATAATGACATAGTTTATTTTTTAAGCCAAATTTCTGACTCTACTAAACTATTCCTTTCGTCAATGTCTTTTCTTTGTAATTTTAACTTTTTCCCCTCATTTTTATAATCAGTAAAAGTCAATTCAATTTCTTCGAAATCTTCGTAAGTCGCTTTGTCAACAAAAAATGAAATATAGTAATTTTTAGAATCATCTTTACTTATATATGATAATGATAAAATATCTTGTTCGCTTGAAATATTTATTTTATAGTCTCCGTCGGTAAAACTTAAATCATCTTTCCAGGTAAGTGAAAATTTATTAGACCTGAAAATGGTACCCTTATACATTTTTACATCTCCAGGATATTTAATATTCACATCAACCTGTTTTACTTCAAAACTTTTATTAGAAACTACAATTGAAGTTTTCAAAAAATAGCCGATACCGCTAGCTGAAATCTTGCCATTGCTATAAAATTTAAAGTCTACAGCAGCGTATATGTTAAACATTTTACCGTGAAATTTCGATTTTTTAAAAATGCTCACTAAATAAGGTAAAAATATGGCAATAATAGATATAATCAAAGCAAGTACCGATAAAACTAGTGGAAACCAGTCCCTGTACCATGGAGTTAATTGCCAATTTTCTATTATAACTTTTATTGGGTCCATATTTTAATTAATTACCTTGAATTGCTTCCCAGTAGTCGTTTGCAATATTTCCAGCGTGGCTTTTACTGAAGGATTACTGGTATTTTTTAGAATTAATCTATCGCCGTATTTATTTAGCAATGGAGTTAAAAATTCGTCGCCCCAAGATGGAGAAAAGGTTAAAACGCCCTCAAAATTAACTTCGATGAGTTCACTCTCACTGATGCCTAAAAAAAACGACTGGGATGCCAAAGCCGCCTCTTTTCCGGTTTGGCGGGAGATTAACGTAGTTCCAAACTTTTTTAATTCTATGATCATAGTTTTAATTCTACTTTTCGTCATTGCGAGGAGTTCGCAAACGACGAAGCAATCTCGTCACCATTTACTAGATTGCCACGCCTGCGGGCTCGCAATGACGACGGGTGCGTAGATTTGGTTTTAATACGTTATTAGCGCTAAACAACCTCTGATACTTTGTTGCGTAGTTTCTATATTTAAATCCCGACTTCCGCTATGCAAATTTACTTTTGCGTCGCCGGTTTGAAATTGTAAGCTAATAGGATTTTTTGAAATAACATTTCTGACATATTTTAATCCGTTTCCCCTGGCCTCCGGTTCCCGGCCGGAAACAATTTCGGTAAACGCCACTTCTACCGCCCCCTTGTGATCTTTCAGTTCCGGCCTTGATAAACATGCGGGCTCCGCAATCCGCGCGCTCCGAAATCCTTCAAATCGCGTTATGTGGACCTTGCGGGAATCGAACCCGCAACCTCCTTCATTGTCCCGATAACTTTGGTGGACCCTGCGGGAATCGAACCCGCATCTCCTCATTGCAAATGAGGTGTGCTGCCGTTATACCAAGGGCCCACCAAAGTTATCGAGGATCCCGTATCAATTTACCGCAGTAAATTTATCGGGACAAATGAGGCGCTCTAGTCCCGATTCACGATGATAAAATCATCGTGAATACGAGGACCCTCGTATGGCCACGGCCAAGCCGGGCCATCGGGGCCAATTGAGCTATGGGCCCACCAAAATATTCCGAGGATCCTCGTATAGTAAATTCATACCATGAATTTACTATCGGGACAAATGAGGTGTGTCCCGATTGCGAAATTTACATTAAAAATTTTGCAATACGGGATCCCGTATCAATTTACCTATGTAAATTTATCGGGGCTGCCACTATACCACAGGCCCCGGTTTTAATTTGAAATTTACAATTTAAAATTTGAAATCAATATTTGAATTTTAAATTACTAAATTTGAAAACATGACGTCGGGTTTCAATTATTTCAAATTCATTTATTTTTTTCGCCAGCAGGCGAATTGATTTCAAATTTCAAATTGTAAATTTCAAATTATCTTAAGTATCTTCACTTTCATCTTCTTATCCCGAATCTCATAGTTAAACTCTTGCCCCGCCTTTTTGCCCATTAATTGCTGGCCCAGGGGTGATTGATAGGATAACTTATTTTCCAAAATATTTGCTTCTCCTGGCGCGACTATTTCGTAGGTTTCTTTATCCTTATCCATCATAATAGTTACCATTGAGCCAATTTCCACTTTACCTGAATTCTTTTTTTCAATGATGACCGCATCATTAATGGCGTTTTCTAATTCTTCGATGCGACGCAGTAACCAGGTTTTGCGTTCCCGGGCATCGTGGTAGCCGGCATTTTCTTTTAAATCCCCCTCCGCCGCGGCATATTTAATCAACTTAATATTTTCCGGGATTTTAACCGTTTTAAGTTCATGAAGCTCGTCTTTAAGTTTTTGAAGACCTTCTTTGGTAAAATACTGGCTCATTTTTTATGGAACATGGAACATAAAACATGGAACAAAACTACGACGTCTTGTTATGTGTTCTATGTTATGTGTTATGTGATTTTCATCCTACTACAAATTCCGAAAAATTCAAGATCAGAATTTGCAAGAAAAAAGCCACGGTTTGGTGAAACGTGGCTTAAGAAAAATGGGGTGGCAGGGTTGAAACCCGCATACACGCTCGTTAAAGCGCGTCCCAGAGGTACCACTTCCTCCGGGCTCTAGTTGAGCTACACCCCCAAGAAAAACGCTGGCAATCGGCCCTGCCGTAAAGCAACGACTTACAAAGTCATCGCTTCGCCGATCGCCAGCGAATGGAGCCGGCAGGAATCGAACCTACAACCTCCGGAACCGCTGAAACACCCGAAAGCGGAATCCGGCGCTCTGCCAATGAGCTTCGGCCCCTACCAAATCTTGAGTTAAAGAGCAAAAAAAGTGCTGGGCAATTGAATCCCCTCGTTTGAGGATTGCCCTCTCGCAAACCTCAAATTAACTCAACTGCCCAGCCATTTATGTATTTTCTAAAATACATAAATGGCTGGGCAGTTGCCATTAAAATTATTGGTAAGTTTTTATTTACTTCATACTACATGTTTCATGTTTTATGAAGTTAGTTCCTTAAAGTTGTTTCGAATAGCCGGATTTTTTGTCGAACCCTGCTAAACGCATGTAGTTTATAATAGATTGACACTCTTCGCCAAAGCTTCGACCCCGACTTGCGTCAGGACGCCTTAGCGAAACGTGTTTCCACTATAACTTAGTCAACTCTTTTAAAAAAATGATCCACGAACAGCTTCCGCTACCCGTGCCTTGTTCATGATTTCTCCTTTCTTTCGATTGGCATGGACTATATCTTCATCCGTTCAACCGAACGGAGCCAACGTGTAGTCTCTACGGGGTCATAGCGACACGAAGTGTCGCAAACAATTAACAATTGACAATTAACACTTAACCGAAAAGTTAAATGTCAAATGTTAAAAGTTAAATGTTCGCGCCCTTCGGGCGCGCTAGACTTCCCTCGGTATTGCCTTCATGCCCTCATTGTATCAAATAAGGAGCTAAGGTTCCACCGATACAGTTAGATTTTTCAGTCACATTACTGTGAGAGGTCGCGACAAGGTGTAGTTTACACCCACGACTTAGCCCTTCTTACTGAATCTAGCTTAGGCCCATTTGCATGGAACTTCGGCTATCCCCAGCTTGCTTGGCTTGACGGGCGATTATCCTCTAGAAACATAGAGTTGATGTTCCCACCGTACGAGCGGATTTCCCGCATACGGCGAGCTCTAATGCATTTTTTGCTTAAGGTTATAAATCTTAAGCAATCCAGAATCAGTCAAATGTTCTCCCATTTTTATCTTTTTCATTATTTCACAGAACAATTTGAAGTCTTTTTGTTTAGAATTAAACTGTAGCTTGTGTTGTGTAAAAAATGGGATGATAATTTTTTCTAAATCCTCACGATTTGTTACTTCAAAACGATAACAATTTTGATGATTTATCCGTGTATCTTTTTGAAAATACACATTACCACAACCAAAATATTTTTTAAGCTCATACAAAATATGTTTGTCTTTTTCTATAAGCTTAATGTAAAATCTTGGTTCAACTTTAACTCTTCTTGTTAGTGGGTTATGCAAAGCTGGATTTTTTACATAGGCAGTGAAGCTTCCTTCACCATCTACTAATCCAACCACGTAATCATTAGAGAGATTCCTTCGCATAAATATAATTTATGTTTAATATGAATCAGCTGACTTCTGACGCAGCGTTAGTAGTTTCAGTATACTACGTCAGATCTCCATGGGTCAATATAGTTTCTCTTCCTGGCATTACAACAGGGTTCCTTATGATTTTTCGCTATGCTCACCGCCTCATATCATAGCTCAAATCCCCTGGTTTTTATTTGCACTGCCATTTGCCTTCAGCCCTCCGGCGTTTACCTCGCGGTAATTCGCCTGCTGTTCAGCTACGCTTCCTCGAGTCTTAACGAGAAAGGAAAAGATTTTAACTTTTTAGATACTATACCTGCCATGCGCGTTTATTGTGAGTACAAGACTCAGGAACGTATTCATCGCCACGTAGCTGATTGGCG